>JADHED010000314.1_pt1 | contig 65362 bp, 46 predicted proteins | sample 8952041 | NCBI WGS metagenome assembly JADHED01 (sample SAMN16124423, study PRJNA663239) | bioreactor sludge metagenome | isolation source: sludge (control) | place: India:Bengaluru | collected 2018-09-08 | reverse complement strand
ATCGGCCGTGAGACCCGGCCAGAACCGCGCGAGGCGGTGAGAAGGGCGGGCTGGCCACTCCGTGCCTGGACACGGACGGCTGGTGTGGTGAGCCAGAACTCCACTGCACTCGAGGACCGCCCGATCGCGGGCTCCCCCGGAGCCCGCGGTCGGCGCGCGCTCGTCGGTTGCGGCCAGCCCGGGTCGCGCCCTGCTCGCTCCCTGGGGACCGGGCGCGGCGGCGCTCCCGGTGTGGCGCGGGGCCTCTGGCCAACCGCACTAGTTCCGGGCCGCCCTCCGCTCCTCGATGGCCGCGACGAGCTCCTCCGGCCGCTGGGAGCCGAGGAGGAAACGCTTGCCGCCCGTGAGCGTGAACGCGACGCCGCGGTTGCCGCTCACGTTGTACGCCCAGCCCTTGCGGCCCAGCCGGATGCCCCAGCCGCCGTAGTCGAGCAGCGGCCGGTAGGTCACGGCCTCGACCCGCTCGATGGCCGAGAACGGGATGCGTTTCGCCTTCCACATGGGGAAGAACTTCATCCACACCTCGTCGTCCCGGACCTCCGTCGTCAGGCGCAGGCAGAGGAACCAGGCGGAGAACGCGAGGAAGGCCGCCGGCGCGACGAGGACGACGGGCCCGTCCTCGCCGTAGCACCAGACGGCGAGGAAGACGGTCAGCCCGACCGCCGCCGCCAGCGCCGCCCACAGCCAGACCTGCCGGAATCGCTGCACCTCGGTGAAGCGGGCCACGGGAACCTCCTCGAAGAACCGTCGTCGCCGGAGACCCCGAGGGTAGCCTCTCCGCCCGGATGGCGTCAACCTGCCCCGAGTCCGAGAATCCTCTCCGCGCCTGCGCGCTCTGTCCGCGGGAGTGCCGCGCCGATCGCCTCGAGGGCCGGCTCGGCTGGTGCCGCACGGGCACGGGCTTCGCGGTCGGCGCCATCTGCGTGCATCGGGGCGAGGAGCCCGTGCTCGGCGGCGAACGGGGGATCGTGAACGTCTTCTTCGCGCGGTGCAACCTGCGCTGCATGTACTGCCAGAACCACCAGATCTCCCGTACGCACGGGGCGATACTCGAACATGCTCTCTCCGAGGCAAACGTGCTCCGCCGGATCGAGACCGCCCTCGCGGGGGGACCGCGGCACGTCGGGCTCGTGTCGCCCTCCCACGTCGTCCCGCAGGCGGCGCGCCTCATCGGGGCCCTGCGGTTGCGCCCGGCGCCCCCCGTCGTCGTCTGGAACAGCAACGCCTACGAGAAGGCCGACACCCTGCGCGCGCTCGAAGGGCTTGTCGACGTGTACCTGCCGGACCTCAAGTACATGGACGACGACCTGGCGGAGCGCCTGTCCGGCGCACGGGACTACCCGCCGGTGGCGGCGCGCGCCATCCGGGAGATGGCCCGACAGAAGGGCACTTACCTCTCGCTCGGCGAGGACGGCCTTGCCGAGTCGGGCCTCATCGTGCGCCACCTCGTGCTGCCGGGCCAGGTGGAGAACAGCCGGCGCTGCCTGCGGTGGCTGGCCGAGGAGGTATCGCCGGCCGTGCACCTCTCGCTCCTCGCGCAGTACGAGCCGACGCCGGCGGTGGCGGATGACCCGGACCTCTCGCGACGCCTGCGCCCCGAGGAGTACGAGGAGGTCGCGGACGAGATGCGCCGCCTCGGGTTCTTCCGCGGCTACACCCAGTCCCTCGCGGCCGCCCCGAACTACAACCCCGACTTCGCCGCCCGCCACCCCTTCGAGCCGTGAGATGCGGAGGCGGGCTCACTTTCTCGCGCGCCTCCTGCCGGCGCCGGACAAAGTGAATCGGCGCCGCGCGGCGTTGCGATAATCCGGGTTTCCCCGGAGGGACTCCATGATCGACCCCGCCCTGGCGGCGCTCGCCCGCGAGCACGGCGTGCAGACCGAGTTCACGGACGTGGCCGGGCGCCGGCACGAAGCCTCGGCGGAGGCCCTCCTCGCGGTCCTGCGCCTTCTCGGGGCGCCCGTGCGCGGCGCGGCGGATGCAGAGGCCGCGCTCGCGGCGCGCCGCGCCGAACGGGAGCGCCCCGGCCTGCCGCCGGTGGCCGTCTTCCGCGACGGCACCCCCCCGCACATCCCGGTCCGCGGCGGGGGCGTCCGGGGCGTCCTGCACCTCGAGGAGGGCGGCGAGATCGCCCTCGTGCCCGACCCCGCCGGCGAGGGTTCCCTCGTCCCCGCCGGCCCCGTGCCGCACGGCTACCACCGGGCCGTCGCGGAGACTCCCGGGGAGTGCCTCGTCATCGCCGCCCCCGCCCGCGCCTTCGGCGATGACGGGGAGCGCACGACGTCGCTGTTCCTCCCCCTCTACGCGCTGCGGACCGCGCGCGACTGGGGCGCGGGCGACTTCACCGACCTCGCGGCCCTCACCGCCTTCGCCCGTGGGCGGGGCGTCGACTCCGTGGGCGTGCTGCCGCTCGACGCGGCCTTCCTCGACGAGCCCTGCGAGCCGAGCCCCTACTCTCCGGCCAGCCGTCTGTTCTGGAACGAGCTGTACGTGGACGCGGAGCGGGCCCCGGAGATCGGACTGTCGCCGGAGGCGCGCCAGGTGCTGGCCTCCGCGGACTTCGCCCGCGAGCGGGAGGCGTTGCGGGCGCTGCCGTTCGCCGATCCGAGGCGGCTCATGGCCCTGAAGCGCCGCGTGCTCGCGCCGCTTGCCCGCGCCTTCGAACGCGCCCCGGCGGCTCGCCGGAAAGCGTTCGCCGCCTACCTCGCCGCCCGTCCGGAGGCCGAGGCCTACGCCCGCTTCCGCGCCGCCGTGGAGAAGCGCCGGGCGCCGTGGACCGCCTGGGCCGGGCCCGCGCGCGACGGAGCGCTGGGCGAGGACGACGCGGACCCCGCGGCGGTCCGCTACCACCTCTACGTGCAGTTCCTCGCCGAGGAGCAGCTGCGCGCGGCGGCGCTGGCGGGAGCCCGGCTGGCGCTCGACCTGCCGCTCGGCGCGGCGTCCGACTCCTTCGACGTCTGGCGGCACCGCGATCTGTTCGCCGTCGGGGCCGCCGGCGGCGCGCCCCCCGACGACCTGTGCGCCACCGGCCAGAACTGGGGCTTCCCGCCGCTCCACCCGGAGTCGAACCGGCGCGACGGCTACCGCTACTGGCGCGCCTGCCTGCACCATCACATGGCCCACGCCGCCTCGCTGCGCGTCGACCACGTGATGGGCTTCCACCGACTGTTCTGGGTGCCCGACGGGCTCGGCGCGTCCGAAGGCGTCTACGTCGAGTACCCGGCGGACGAGTACTACGCCGTCCTCGCGCTCGAGTCTCACCGCGCGCGGTGCCGGGTGGTGGGCGAGAACCTCGGCACCGTCCCGCCGGCGGTCAACGAACGCCTGCGCGCCGAGGGGATCCGCGGGATGTACGTCCTGCCCTTCGAGATGCGCGGCGGCCGGCCGAACGCCGTTCCCCCCGGGATCCAGGCCGCCCTCGGGACCCACGACACGCCGGCCTTCGCCGTCTGGCGCCGGGGCCTCGCTCCCGCCGAGTCGCGGTACCTCTCCATGCACCTGCGCGAGGAGGGGGAGGCGGGCAAGGACCCGCTTGCCGCCGCGCTGTCCCTGCTCGCGGGCAGCGAGGCGGGGGACGTCGTCGTGTCGCTCGAGGATCTCTTGCTCGAGGAGCGCCCGCAGAATGTCCCGGGCACGGGACCGGAGCGGATGAACTTCCGTCGGCGGGCGGCGCGGCCCCTGGAGGAGATCGCCGCCGACGAGGGTGTCCGCGCCCTCCTGGCCGCCGTCGTGCGCGCCCGCACTGCCGAGGGGCGCGCCGAGCGCGCCGGTCGCCGTCCGCCGGCCGTGTTGCCGGCGTCGCGGTTCACGCCCGAGGACGCCTGGCTCCTCGCGGAGGGCACCCACACCGCGCTGGGGGACGTCCTCGGCGCCCACCCCGGTGTCGTGGACGGCCTCGCGGGAGCGTTCTTCGCCGTCTGGGCGCCCAACGCCGGGAGCGTCAGCGTCATCGGCGATTTCAACTGCTGGGAGTCCGGCCGCCACCCGCTGGCGCCGCAGGGATCGTCCGGCGTCCACGCCGGGTTCATCCCCGGCGTCGTGCCGGGCGACGTCTACAAGTACCACCTCCGGTCGCGGGTGAACGGCTACGTCGTGGAGAAGGCCGACCCCTTCGCCGCCTTCGCCGAGATCCCGCCGCGGACGGGGTCTGTCGTGTGGGACACCTCCTACGAGTGGGGGGACGCGGAGTGGATGGCCACGCGCGCCGGGCGCAGCGCGCACGACGCCCCCGTCTCGGTCTACGAGGTACACCTGGGCTCGTGGCGCCGCGTGCCGGAGGAAGGCGACCGCTGGCTGACCTACCGCGAGATGGCGCCGCACCTCGTCGCGCACCTGCGCGAGCAGGGCTTCACCCACGTGGAGTTCCTGCCCGTCATGGAGCATCCGCTCTACGAATCCTGGGGCTACCAGGTCCTCGGCTACTTCGCGCCCACCAGCCGTTACGGTTCACCGCAGGACTTCATGTACCTCGTGGACACGCTCCACCGGGAGGGCTTCGGCGTCATCCTCGACTGGGTGCCCTCCCACTATCCGCGGGACACGCACGGGCTCTCCTTCTTCGACGGGACCCACCTTTTCGAGCACGCCGATCCGCGGCAGGGCGTGCATCCCGACTGGGACTCGATCCTCTACAACTACGGGCGCCACGAGGTGCGCGCCTTCCTCGTGAGCGCGGCCCTGCACTGGCTGCGCCGCTACCACGCGGACGGCCTGCGGACCGACGCCGTGGCCTCCATGCTGTACCTCGATTACTCCCGCAAGGCAGGGGAGTGGCTCCCCAACGTGTACGGAGGCCGCGAGCACCTGGAGGCCATCGACCTCCTGCGGCGGTTCAACGAGCAGGCCTACGTGCAGTGCGCGGGAGTCCAGACCTACGCCGAGGAATCCACGGCGTGGCCCGGCGTCAGCCGGCCCACGAGCGCCGGCGGCCTCGGCTTCGGCTACAAGTGGGACATGGGGTGGATGCACGACACGCTGTCCTACTTCGCACGCGACCCGATCCACCGCCGGTACCACCACGGCGAGATCACGTTCCGGATGATCTACGCCTTCACGGAGAACTACGTCCTGTCGCTCTCCCACGACGAGGTCGTGCACGGCAAGCGATCCCTCGTGGAGAAGATGCCGGGCGACGACTGGCGCAAGTTCGCCAACCTGCGGCTCCTCTACGCGTACATGTGGGCCCAGAGCGGAAAGAAGCTGCTCTTCATGGGCGGCGAGTTCGCGCAGCGACGGGAGTGGAACGTCAACGCGAGCCTCGACTGGCACCTCCTCCAGTACGAGCCGCATCGGGGCATCCGCGACCTCGTGGCGGGCCTGAACCGCCTGTACCGCGACCGTCCGGCGCTCCACCAGCAGGACTGCGAACCCGCGGGCTTCTCGTGGGTGACCCACGAGGACGCCGACGCCAGCGTCATGGCTTTCCTCCGCAAGGGGCGGGACCCCGCGGAGGTGGTCATGGCGGCGTTCCACTTCACCCCGCTGGTGCGGGAGGGCTACCGCCTCGGGGTGCCCGGCCCGGGCTCGTGGAAGGTCATCCTGAACACGGACGACGGCCGGTTCGGGGGGAGCGGCGCGGGATCCACCGGACGCCTGGAGGCGGAGCCGCTGCCGGCGCCGGGTGGGCCGTACTCCATCGCCGTCACGCTCCCACCGCTGGGCGCCCTGTACCTCGAGCCTATTCGTTAGGAGTCCGAGCTATCTGCGGGGCCACGGTCCTTCTCGTGGCCGACTTCGCCCAGCGGTGCTGCACGACCACCGTCACCGGGCCGGAGGACCCGGCGCGCCGCGGGGCCTTGCCCCGATCGCCCGCCGTCACGCCGGCGAGGCGGAGGGCGAGGCCCAGGAGGACCCCGCCGCCCACGATGAGGGTGATGAGGGAACCACCGGGCCCGGGGTCCGGAGGTGCGGCGGCCGTCTCGACGGGTCGGACGGGCACCTGACCGGTCGGGCGCGCCTCGAACCACGCGAGGGCGCCGGCCGCCTGCAAACCGGCGCCGTCCGGGCCGCCGCCGGAGACGCCGAGTACCGTCTCGGCCACGGCCCGGATCGCGGGCCGCTCGTCCTCGAGGAATGCGCCGAATGCGCGCGCGACGAGATCGCGGTAGAGGGGATGGAGGGACAGCACTCGCATGGCATCCACGACCTCGGCGTCGCTTCCACCGTCGAGGATCGCGAGGAGGCGCCGGCCCTCCACGTCCCAGAACTTCCGCTCCGCCTCGTACCACACCTGCCAGCGGCGCGGGTCCGGGGGAAACTCCGCCCCGGTGATCTCCCGCAGGGCGTGCCAGGCGTTTCCCCGCACGCCGTCGTCCGGGTCCGAGAGGAGCGCGACGAGTCGCCCGGCCGACTCGGGATCGTGCAGGCGTCCGAGCCCGAGCGCGGCCTGGCGGCGGAAGGCGGGATCCGTGTCGTCGAGGCAGGACCGCGCGAACCGCAGCATGGGCTCGCACTCCGTGCCTCCGGGCATCCGGGCGAGACCGCAGAGGATGAGGAGGTCCAGGGTGCGGTCGCGCCCGGTCAGCTCGGCGAGCACGGGGAGGACCTCGGCGCGGGAGGTGAGGATGGCGCACTCGGCAAGCGCGAGGCGATCGGCCATGGGGGCGGCGTTGAGGAGGCGCGTCAGCGGTTCCGCCAGCGCGCCCTCCCGCACGCGGCGGAACGCCGCCACGACGGTCTTCTCCGCGCCGCGGGCGATCTCGCGCTCCGAGGCGCGAAGCAGCGGCACGATGTCGGGTACGTGAGCGAGGGTTGCGCTCTCCTCGAGCATCGCGAGGGCCGTGGCGCGGACGAGGAGGTCTTCCCTGGACGCCGCGGTCGCGAGCAGGAGGCGCTCGCGGTCGCCGCCCCCGAGCCTCGTGATCGCCGCCGCGATGGCTGCGCGCCGCGTGGGATCCGGGCTTGCTCGATGGAGGACGAGCAGGTGGGGAACCGCCCCGGGCCCCAGCGCGGCGAGGCTCGCCGCGACCTCTTCCGGGGATCGCGAGGCCTGCGTATCCAGGGCGTCGAGGACCGCGCGGCAGTCCGCCATCGTCGGCGAGGCGGACTCCCCACCGTCGACCGGCCCCGCCCGGACGAGCAGGACGGCCAGGGCGGCAGCAACGAGGCCCGCGCGTACCAGGGAGCTCGCGCTGCTCACGGCACGTCCTCCGGGAACGGCATGCGGCGCACCGCCCCGGCCCTGAGCACCTTCGTCGAGTCCACGGTCTTCGAGAGGGTCTCGTCGTAGTGGAACCGCGCGCCGCCGGAGATCTTGATCTGGCGGCCCACGAAAGAGCCGTAGATGTCCGTGTTCCCCGTCGGCGTCACGAGGGCGTTCGGCGCGTAGATCGCTCCGTGGAACCCCGAGCCCCCCGTGAACGACACGTTCGTGCCCACGCTGTAGGCTCGGAACGAGGCGGGCTTCCCGTCCACGTTGATGAGCCCCCCGCCGGAGATCTTCAGGTTGGTCCCTCGGTGGTACAGGATCACCGTCGCCCCACTGTCCACCACGATCTTCGACTGGCCGGTCATGTCGAAGTCGCCGTCGACGTAGAGCGTGACGTTCCCGCGGAACGTGATCACGGCGCTGCTGGACGTCTTCCACGATTTGTAGTGGTATATCCCCGGGTTGACGATGAGGGAGGACGAGCGGCTGAAGTTCCCGGTGGCCGGGACGGGCGGCTCGTACTTCACCGGCACGAGCGGCAGCGGTGCCGCGGCGGGAGCAGTGGACCCGGAGATGTACGCCGACCCGCCGCTGACGAGAACGGCGTGGTCGGGCCCCGGCGTGGCGTCACCGAACACGGTCACGGAGCCGTTGATCTGGATGTCGCCGTTCGAGCCGAGGTGCCCCTTCTTCCGGGCGTAGGTCTGACCGGTCACCGGATCGACGTTCACGGCCTGGCTGGCATAGGTGCCGGCGGCCGTGTCGTAGGAGTCCGCGAACACGCTGCCGGTTCCGCGCAGATCGAGGTCGCCGAACAGCGCCTTGGAGAACAGCGACTTGTACTCCGGCACCAGGACGACCTGGATCGCGCGACGCTGGAATCCGAGGATGCCGAACGACGTGAGCGTGAACGACTCGTCGCCGTTGTCCACGGACGTGACCCAGCAGGTGCCGCCGCCGAAGTGGAGCGGGCTGGTGCGGGAGCCCAGGTTGCCCGATCCTCCTGATTTCAGGTCGACGATGGCGCTCTGGATGCCCGACTCCGCGATGTAGAAGACACGCAGGCCCTGCTCGCGCGCCGACTGCCGCTGGGCCTCCCCGAGGCCCGTCCGCATGAACGCCATGGCGAGGCCGCCGAGGGCGACGAGGAGGACCAGTCCGGCGACGAGGATCGTCCCGCGTTCGGGGTCGCGGCCGGTGGGGGCCCGCGGGGACCGCTTCGGTTCGCCCATGTCAGTTCCTCGGTCTCAGGGTCGTCTCGGCGGTGGCGGTGAGCGGGCGGCCCTTGTCGTCCACCTGCTCCACCGTGAGACGGACGGTCCAGATCTCACCGTTCCGGCAGAGGGAGAACCCGCGCTCGTCAACGAGTCCATTGCCGTTGTCGTCCTTGCCGTTCCGGATCTCGCCCTGGAGGTACTTGCGCACCCAGCGGGTCAGCACCGTCCGCCGCACCGGGCCGCCGGCGGGGTGGACGATGCGGACCAGCATGCCCTCGTCCACGAGTCCGTTGTGGTTGTTGTCCTTCCCGTCCTCCGGGTCCGCAGGGTCCGGGACGAGCATGATCTCCACCGGGTCCCCCCAGAGGCGGGCGCCGGAGGCGTACCCCATGCACTCCTGGCAGGAGATGGTCGAGGTCCCGAGAGGCGCGTACGCGAACGGCTGGATGACGGAGTTCCCCGAGTAGATGAGCGACTCGGCGACCTGGTCCACGGCAGAACGGGCGTGGTTGTCCATGTCTGCACGGGTCACTCCGGCGGCGTACGTGTCGGTGCCCGCCGTGAGCAGGCCGTACATCGCGCCCACCATCGTCACCACCAGCGCCGAGACGAGCAGGACTTCGGTGAGGGTGACGCCGCTCTCGCTCCGGATCGCGCCCATTACCCGTCTCCCAGCACGGTAGAGGACTCCACGGTGCGGATCCCGGTCACGCCCCGCCAGGTCACGAGGACCCGGATCGGCAGCAGGATGTAATCGCCCGAGTGGTCGAGGCTGTCGATCTCCCCGTCGCCGTTGAGGTCGCGGGGCATCCCGAGGTCGGGGTTCACGACGTCCTCGCGCACCCGCCCGCCGTAGCCGAGCGGCATCAGGACCTGGACCGTCAGGTCTCCGTCGGCCGTCGGGCCGTTGCCGGGATCGAAGCGGAAGACGCCGGTCGGCGCGGTCCCGATCCCGTTGGGGTCGTCGTAGGGATCCGCGTTGAAGGTCCGGAAGACCATCGTGCAGGGAACACCGTGCAGTCGCTCGACCACTTCGCGGGCGGCCTCCGCGGCGGTCGCCGTCTCGCGGTTCACCGAGGCCAGCGTCATGGCGTTGACGAGGGCGGCCACGAGGGCGCAGGCGGCCACCGCGAGCACGGAACCCGTGATGATCACCTCGAGGGCCGTGAACCCCCGCTGGGTCCCATCCCGCTGCATCCCACGGCACCGCTCGGTCATAGGTGCAGTCTCCGCCTCGGGTCTCTGCTCCGGTCGCGTCCGTGCCGGAAGCCGAGGCTTCAGCATCTCATCGGAGTCCCGTACGGGTCGGACTTTAGGGAATCCGGCCCGTGTCGGTCGGGCCCCGTGCCGGGGGAGAGGATACAATCCGTCCTCGAACGGAGGCCTCGATGGTGCGCCTGTTCCTCCTGTCGGCTCTGCTGATCCCCTTCGTCGCGGCCGCCCCCTCCGATTTCGGGGAGTGGCAGTCCCGGGCGGGAGCGGCGTTCAAGCCCCTGCGCCTGCCGCCGGCGCGCCAGGTGGAGGCCGAACTCGAGCCGCGCCTGCCGGCCGGCATCGTCACCGAGGCCGCGCCATTCGCGGCGCTCGTCGACTCCCTCCTGGCGCCGCTCGCCGACACGCTGGACGAGCGCGCGACCCTTCTGCGGTCCTACGCCCCCTTCGCTTCGGCGAAAAGCGCCGACACCTTCGCGACCCTCTTCCAGACGCTCGCGAAGGAGGACGAGGAGTACCGGAAGCGGATTGCCGGCGTCGAGGCGGCCTATGGGGAGGTCTACGCGAAGGGCTGGAACGAAGCGGGGGAGAAGGACCGCAACACCCGGAAGGCCGCCGCCGTGCTGATTCCCTTCTACCGGACCCTCCTCGCCCGGAACGAGTCCGCGGCGGAAGATGCGGCGCAGGCGATGTCGGCCCTGAAGGTGGATGCTCCGTCGCTGGCCTGGCTGGCGAGCGTCACCACGAAGAAGCCGGCCCGGTTGCGCGCCGCCGCCGCGGAGGCGCTGGCCGGGATCGGCGGACCGGAGGCGCTGGCCGCGCTCGACCGGGTGGTTCGTGGCGACGACGACCCCGACGTCCGCCTGCGCGCCCTCTCCGCGATGACCGTGCTCAAAGTGCGCGAGATCAGCGATCTCGCGATCGTCGCCCTCGCGGACGCAGACTGGCGGGTCGTCTCCCTCGCCGGGGAGATCTGCGCGCGGGGGAGAGTGCTCGCGGCGGCCGAGCCCATGATCGCCGCCCTCGAGCGCTCCTCCGGCCGCCTGCGCGAGGATCTCGACCTGTACCTGGGGACGCTCCTCGGCGTTCGCATGCAGGGCGACCCCGAGCTCTGGCGGAAGTGGTGGGCGGAGAACGGGGAGCGCGTGAGGAGTGAGGCGGCTGCGGCCGGTGGCGACGAGAGCCTGGGACGGCGCGAGAACTGGGATCCGCTGGAGGGCGAGGGGCGGGCGGAAGAGAAGCGGCCCGGCGCCTCGGCCTTCTACGGCATCGTGACCACGAGCCGCCGGGTCGCGTACGTGGTGGACATCTCGCTCAGCATGGACTCTCCGGCGGAGGCGGTGCCCACGGTGACCGGAAGCGACGGCAATCCCCACTCCGCGCCGGCGGGCCGCAGCAAGCTCGACATCGCGAAGTGGCAATTGCACCGCGCCCTGCACGACCTGCCCGAGGACGCGCTCTTCGACGTCATCGTGTACAGCGAGTCCTACAAGGTCTGGGAACCGTCCCTCGTGACCGCCGCCAAGCGGAAGAAGGACGCGGCGAACGCCTTCGTCGATGCGCTGAAGGCCAACGGGACGACGAACATCGGCGACTCGCTGGACCGCGCGCTCGACCTCGGTGCGGACACGATCTACCTGCTCTCCGACGGGGAACCGAACCGCGGCCGGATCACGGACGTCGACCGTCTGGTCGAGTGGGTGAAAGCGAGGAATCTGCTCGCCCGTGCCGTCATCCACACCGTGGGCATCGGCGAGGCCGCGGGAAGCCGCGTGCTCATGGCGCTGGCCGGCGCCACCGGCGGCAGGTACGTCGGGTTCAAGTAGATCGCCGAGGTCCGGAGGGAGGCGACCATGTGCCGGTGGCTCGCGTACTCGGGGACGCCGATCCTCATCGATCATGTCCTGTTCCGCCCGCAGAACTCGCTCATCGACCAGAGCCTCTCCGCCCGGCGGGCTTTCACGCCGACGAACGCCGACGGGTTCGGCCTCGGCTGGTACGGGCGTCAGGAGACGCCGGGGCTGTTCCGCAGCATCCGCCCTGCCTGGAACGACCTGAACCTCCGGGATCTCTCGTCGCACGTCGAGTCGAGCCTGTTCCTCGCCCACGTGCGGGCGGCGTCGGCGTCGCCGGTGCAGGAGACGAACTGCCACCCGTTCCGCCACGGGCGCTGGCTGTTCGTGCACAACGGGGAGATCCGGGAGATCGGGAGGATCCGCCGGGAGCTGCTGTTTGCCGTCGCGCCGGAGTACTTCGAGTCGATCGCCGGCACGACCGACTCCGAGATCATGTTCCACCTCATGCTGAGCCTCGGCCTCGACCGCGACCCGCTCGGTGCGGCCGCGCGGATGGCCGGGCTCGTCGAGAGCGTCGCGGACCGGGCGAAGATCGAGAACCCGCTGTGGATGACGCTCGGCTTCACCGACGGGGTGCGGGTCTACGGCGTCCGCTACACGCGGGAGGGCGAGGCGCCGAGCCTCTGCCACACTCGGGAGCCGAAGGACCTGCGGGGGGTCTGCCCCGCGCTGGCGCTGGCCGCGCCGCACTGCCGCATCCTGGCCTCCGAGCCGCTGGGCGATCTGCCCAAGGCCTGGCACTTCATCCCGAACTGCTCCGCCGTGGTCATCGAGGGGGAACGGGTGGATGCCTATCCCTTCGAGCCCGATCCGCCCCCGGCGTAGCGCTGGCACACCTGCTGGCTGGAGGCGCGGCGCTCCGTCGCGTTCGAGGGCCCCCCGCGCGCATCCCGCAACGCCGGCAGAATGACCGACCGCGGGTCAGCGGGCGAGGAGGCGTCGGACCACGTCGGCCGCGGTGTACGTGTCCGCGCCCGGCGCCAGGAAGTCGGCGATCTGCGCGAAGTCGTTGCCCGCGGTGACCAGCGGCGTCTCCGTCTCGCCGTTCGCGCGGACCTGACCGAGGCCCACCGTGGCCGGCAGGGCGTTGCAGACGCACATGTGCCCCAGGGTGTCCTCGAGCCTCCCGCCCTTCCGCAAGTAGGCGTCCTCCGGCTCTGCCGGGCAACGGTAGCCCACCGTGCCGTCCGGCTTCCGGTACGGGCGCCGGAGGTAGCCGATGTCGCACAGGCGGCTCCGCCCCGTCACGCGGTGGCCCTCCGACAGCGAGCCGGCGACCTGCGCGACCTTGAACGGGAAACCGGTCGGCGACGCCAGCGGGTCGGTGAACACGCCCGCCTCTCCGCGCCGGCTCATCTCGATCGCCCGGTGCTTGATGCCGGGCAGGATGCCGGACTCCTCGCAGAACGCGAAGGCCGTACCCACCTGGATGCCGGCGGCGCCGAGAGCGAGCGCCTCCGCCAGACGGCCCGGTCGGCCGTAGGATCCGGCCAGCCAGAACGGGAGGCCTAGCGCGCGGAATGCCGGGAGGTCCGGGGCATCCCTCGGCCCGTAGCGGGGCTCTCCGCGCTCCGTCAACGTCAGCGGGCCGCGCGGCGGGGCGTTGTGACCGCCGGCCGTCTCTCCTTCGATCACGAACCCGTCCACCTTGCCGTTCGACTTGCGCGCCAGCGTGCTCGCCAGCGTCGAGGAGGAGACGATGGCCAGGAACTCGGGGCGCGGCAGAGGCAGGGCGGTGCCCTCGAGGTAGGGGGCGGGATCGAGGGTCGTCAGGTACTCCTCGCCCGGCAGCGCACCCTCCACGTCCACCCTGAGGCGCGTCGTCTGGCCGGCCGCGAGATGGTCGAGGGCTCCGGGTATCCAGCGCGGGATGCCCGCCCCCACCAGCACGTAGTCCACGCCCGCGAGCATCGCGCCGAGCAGGGAGGGAAGCGTCGCGAGCTGGACCTTCTCGAGGAGGTTCATGCCCACGAGGCCGCCATGCCCCTCCTTCGCCAGGAACACTTCGACGAAGGCCCCCGCCACCGTGAGATCGCAGAGGGACTGGGGCATCTCGAGGGCAAGGGCCGGGCTGAGGCGGAAGGGCGTGCCGGGGTCCTTTCCTCCGGGGATGTAGTACTCGGCGAGGACCCGCTCCGCGATGGCGGGGACGGGGAACCGGGACAGGGCGCGTCGCACGTGCCCCTCGGGATCCCCGAGCTGCAGGCGCCGCGACAGGACGATGGCGATGGCGGTGCCGGAGACGACGCCGAGATGTCCCTGGCGGGACACGGCACTCGCCAGCACCCAGTTGGACACGGCCACACCCATGCCCCCCTGGATGATCAAGGGTCGTCTCGTTTCAGAAGGCAAGCCTGCTGTCCGCCTCGGAGAAAGGCTCGCCTGTGCTCGGACGCCCGGTGGGTCCGTTGCCCGATAGCCTCCCGGCGACCGGGGCGAAGACCCCCTGCAGGACCCGGCGAGTTGGGTTCGGCAGGCAGAATGTACCCCCTCGCCGGCCCCGGAACGGCGGGAAATGGCGGTCGATCAGTGGATGACGAGATCGTCGAGGTGCAGGTGGAGCCCGGGCGAGACCTCGAATTGGACGTATCCCTCCGGCGGCGCGCCCCCCGCGGAGCCCCGGAGCCGGACCTTGCCGGGGATCTCGAAGACGGAGGCCGCTCCGGGCATCACCAGGAGGTGGAAGGCCTGCGCCATCCCCCGTGGGAGGCTCGTCCTCCCCGTGTGCAGCGTCTCCTCGACGCCCTGCCGGCGGATGCCCAGCGCGAATCGGCCGGACTCGGGCTCCACGTCGACGAACAGGAGGTCCTGGTCCACCTCGTCGTCCGGGTAGGAGCGGTCGCGGACGAGGGCGCCGATGCGGAGCCGGGCGCCGGGCTCCGCGGACACGACGGTCAGCGTGCCGAGAACGGCGTGGTGCCGGTCGAAGAGGAGCCGGGGCCACGCGAAGACGTCCGCCCGGGGCGGCCCGGACATCTGGAAGGGGTTGCGGTTGAAGTTCCGGTGGGTGAGCGAGACCCACTCCCGGCGAAGCCCCGGACAGCACAGGGCGCCGTCCACGACCCGCGTGTAGCCGGTGCCCTCGAGCGGCAGGACGAAGAGGTGCGGCGTCGCGGTGTCGGTGAAGTCGAGGCGCAGGGACGAGAGGTCCGGCGGGCGCGTCTGTGACAGGGGCCGGGCGCCCTTCCACCGCGCGATGGCGTCGCCGGGGACGAGCGGCAGGTCGATCTCCCCGGAGCGGAACTTCATCGCGCCCGGCGCGAAGGCCTCGAACGCCTCGGCCTCCGGCGCCGCCACGGCGAGCGTGCCCGAGAAGCACCCGCTCCCGCGGACGCCCTTCGGCGCCGTTACGCGGAACAGCGTCTTCCCGGCGTGCTTCAGGACCGAGCCGTCGAGGGCGAGCCAGCCGGCGACCGCGCCCGCGGCGTCGAGGCGCACGATGGCGAGGCAGGCGTCCGTCGCTACGTCGCCGGCGCGGACCTCACCGCCGGCCGCGGCGACGACGAGGTCGCGGCCACCGGCGTGCGCGATCGCGCATGCGAGGAACCCCGGGCCCTCCGACCGCGTGACCTCGCGCGGGGCCGCCTCGTCCTTCGCCTCCGGCACGAGGACGGCGAGGAACCGCGGGTCCGCCGCCCTCACGGAGGCGACGAGGCGCGGGTGCGCCGGACCCTCGCGCGGCGCCCAGTCGTCGCGCCGCCACTCCACGGGCCCGTCCGCGGCGAGGTGGACGGCGAGCCGCGCGCCGGTCCGGGCGCCGGTGACCGCCGCGCCCTCCGGCCCGACCGTCGCCGTGTTCCCGACCTGCGTGTGGAGGAGCCACTCGTAGCGGTGGGGCGCGCCGTCCTTGTCGAAGGCGTCCGCCACGACGGCCACCGGGGCGCGGTCCGGGTAGCGGAGGAGCGCGGCGAACCGCTCCGCCCGCCGCACGGGCCACGGCTTCGCGGGGTCCTGCCGCAGCCACTGCCCGTAGTGGACGTAGGTGCGCGAGAGGTCGGCGTGGGCCGCGTCGAGGGAGGAGGCGAGGAAGCAGGAGACCATGCGGGCGGAGGAGCCCCACGGCCCGACCTGTCCGGCGCCGTCCACGAGCAGGTAGTTGTGGGCGGCCGTGGAATCGCTCTTCGCGTCGCCCTGCGCGTAGCCGCTGTCGATCGCGAAGTCCTCGCCCAGCGCGTAGAAGGTGAACGACCCTTTGTCGGTCTGGTCGTGCTCGGCCATCGTCAGGGGGCCGGCGGCGAGGGAGAAGAGCGCCCAGCCCGCCTCCGGGCCGGCGAGGGTTCCCGCGCGGAAGTTGGCGAGGTCGTGGCCGCGGAAGAAGCGCGAGGCCGGCAGGACCGCCTCCGCCGCCGGCGCGGCGAGGAGGGCGTCGTCGAGCCACAGCGCCTCGCGCCACGCCGATGCGCGCGGCCACTGCGTCCCGCGCGCGAGGAGCCAGGCGGCGATCCGGTCGGCGCCGCCCGGGTCGCCGGCGAAACGCGTCGTGGCCCACGCGAGGAACGGGGCCGCGCGGGCCCACCCGTCCACCGAGCCGTCGTACGTGGAGTCGTTGCGGTTGTTCGTGCGCAGGCCCGGGCCGGGCACGAGCTCGGAGGCCAGCCACGCCGGGGCGCCGCGGAGGTTGAAGTGGGACGAGAAGTCCACCTCGCCCCGCCGCCGGAACGCCTCGAGGAGATCCACCGCCCACGACAGCGCGAAGCAGCCGTACATGACGCCGGCGAGGGAGGCGCCGTCCGACCACACGTGGTCGAGGTGGCGCTGGAGGTGGATCCGGGCGAGGTCCTTCCAGCGCTCGACGTCCGGAGTGAACTCGTAGGTGACGAAGTAGGGCTCGCCGGCGGCGGGCGCGGACCCGCCGGGCCGCCACACGATCGCGATGCCGGCGTCCGACTCCTTGATCCACTTCAGGTCGAAGTCGCGCCCCTCGACGAAGTGCGTCGACACGGCGGCGCGGCCGGCGCGGAGGACCTTCACCGCCGACCGGTGCGGCAGGAAGTCGCCCGCCGGCGTGAGCGCGGCGCGGACCACGCGGAGGTCCTCGGTCCGCCGCGCCAGCGGCAGGACGTCGCCCTCGAGGGCGAGGGCGGTGAGCCCGAGGACGACGGCCGTCACCGTCCAGTGGTTGTTCGTCGTCGTCTCGATGCCGAAGGCCGCCGACAGCGCCGCGACGCGCTCGAGCTCGTCGCGGAGCTCGGCGCGCTCCGCGACGGTCATCTCGCCGTGGCAGGCGTCGTAGGTCAGCGCGAGGTAGCGGTAGCGGTACCACTCGATCCACTCCGGCTCGTCGGGGTAGGGCGGGTCGAACTCCCGCACGAGGGCGAGGGCGGAGTCGATCGCGCGGCGGGCCATCGCCCGGCGCTGCTCCTCCGCCGGCGCGAACAGGGCGGCGAGGGGCGCCGTGGCGTGCATGACGGCGCCGAAGTCGAGCCGTCCCGGGGGCGGCACGGCGGCGAGGGCCGCCTCGAACACGCGGCGCGACGTGGAGCCCGGGGCGGCGAGCTTCTCCCGCAGGCCCGGCAGGTCCTCGGGCGAGGCGACGAGCCGCGGGCGCCCGGCGGGAGGCGGACTTGGGTGCGGTGGCCCCCCGGCCGCCGCGGGAAGGGCGAGGACGAGCACGGCGAGGAGGCGCGTGGCGATTCCCACGGACGCAGTCTACCGCTGCCCCCCCGGTCCCGACGTTCTAGGATGGGAGGCATCGTGCGGATCGCGCTCGCCGTTCTCGGGCTTCTCGCCCTCGCCGCCGCCGGTCCGGAGGCGGGGGAGTGGGACCGGGAGATCCCCGCCGTCGTCACGCTCGGCGCGAGCCACGCGCTGTTCCGCGTCTTCGACGCCGCCACGGGCGAGCCGGTGGCCGGGGCGGTGCTCGAGGCCGCGGACGAGATCGAGCATCCGATGCCCGGTGCGTGGACGGCCGCTCGCGCCTGGGTCACGGACCGCGACGGCTTCGCGCTCATCGACGTCGCCGACCGCGGCGGATGGTTCATCGTGGAGGCCAAGGGCTACGCGCCGAGGGCGGAGTACGGACTGCCGGAGGAGATGAGCCTCGCCCGCGGCGTGGACGCCGTCGTGGAGGTCCGCGACCCCTTCGACCGGCCTCTGGCCGGGGCGGCCCTCGAGTACTTCCTCGGCTGCGGCCACACGCGCGACGTGCGCCGGGCGACGACGGATCCCGGCGGACGGGCCGTGCTGCGCGGCATCGACCCCGCTCGCGGCGACGTCTGGGTGCGGGCGAACGGCGTCTTCGGGTACGACTCCCTGGAGGCGTTCGACGAGCGGGCGAAGGCGCACCTGGTCCGCTGCGATCCCGCGCCGGCCGTCGAGGGGACCGTGCTCGACGCGGAGGGCAGGCCCTGCGCGGGCTTGGCGGTGGGGGGCAAGGACTTCCACCGCGGGCCGTGGACCCGCACGGATGCGCACGGCCGCTTCCGTCTGCAGGGGGCGCCGTGGCTGGCCACGCTCTACGTCGAGAGCGGCAACCACCTGGTCGGAAAGGGCCCGGCGCGCGCGGCGCTGCTCCTGTTCAGCGCGGCGCCGGGGACGCCCCGGACGCTCCGGCTCCCCGCGAATCCGAATGCGCAGGAGGACACGGACCTCGAGCCGTCCCTCCCGGTGAAGGTCGAGGTCGTCGCCGCCGCGACGGGCGCGCCGCTCGAGAGCGCGCGCCTCGTCGCGGTCCGCGCCTCCGACGGGCTGACGGTGAGCGAGTGGACGGAGGGATCGACGCACGTGCTCGAGCTGCCGGCGGGCGAGTACCGGCTGACGGTCCACGGGCCCGGCACCCGCTGGCGCCCGGAGGCCGTCACCGCCCGCCCCGGAGAGGACGAGAGGGTAACGGTCGCGCTCCGCGAGAACCCCACCGTGCCGGCGCAGGGGATCGTGCTGGTTGCCGGCTCCGGGGAGCCGGAGCGGGCGCTGACCTGGCCGCTCGAGGAGGACCTCGACCTCGTGACCGCGCTGGCGGTGGTGTCCGTCACGGTCGCGGACGGCGCTCCGCCCCGGCTCTACGTGCCGGAATCCGGCCCCTTTGCGCTGCGCCTCGGGGTGGAGCCGGGCTACGCGGTGTGCCGTCTCTCGGAGGACCTGGCGGCGGGGCGGACCGGGCTTCGCTTCTTCGCTCCGCCACCGCCCCGACCGGAGGGCGTCCCGCCCTCCGAGGACGCGCCCGAGAGCCGGTTCCTCGTCCTCCTCCCCGACGGCACTCCCGCCGCCGGCGGCCGCTACTCGGTGACGGGTCCCGGCTACGTCGAGGCCGGCGCCCTCGACGCCGGGGGCCGGTGCTCGGCGTCGGCGGCCGCTGGATTCGCGTTCACCGCGGAGACGAAGTCCGGGTTCCTCCCGCTCCGGTTCCGCCTGCCCGCACCGGGCGAGTACACGCTCCGGTGGCCGGACACGGCCCTCGACCTTTCGGTCGAGGATCCGGAGGGGCGGGCCCTCGCGGCCTTCACGGCGGCCGTCGACGGACACCGCGTCGAGGGGACGGACGGAGCCCTGTCGCTGCGCGGGCTGCCGCCCGGCCCGGCGCGGGTCCTCGTGTGCGCCCCGGGGCGTCGGGCCCGGGACCTCCGCGTGGTGATCCCGCCGTCCGGCCGCCGCGCGGTGAGGGCGTGCCTGGCTCCCGCCGACTGACTCCCTACTTCACGATCTCGGTGACCTGGCCGGCGCCGACCGTGCGGCCGCCCTCGCGGATCGCGAAGCGCAGCCCCTTGTCCATGGCGATGGGGTTGATGAGGCGGAAGGACGCCTCCTTCGGCGGGTCCGGGGCCGGATCGGCCATCCGCGCGGTCGTCTCCACGAGGAGCCCGCCGGGCTGGCCGAAGTCGAGGATCGCGGAGAGCCGGTCGCCCTCCGCCTCGAACAGGGGGTTCTCGCCGGCGAACGCTCCGGCCTCAAACAGGGGCTGCGTGAACACGAGGTCCACCCGCCCGTCGCCGTCGATGTCGCCGGTGGCGACGCGGACCTTCCCCGCGAACTCCGTCGCCTCCCCGGCCGCCGCCAGCCGCCGGATGTCCTTCTTGTCGATGCCGCGGAGCCGGAGACCGCCGTCCACCGCCGGCAGCAGCTTGCGGAACATCTCCACGCCCGTGACCGTCGAGCGGAGGGCGTCCCCGGAGTGGTTCGCGCGGTCGAACAGGGTCTGGGCCTCGGCCACCGCCGCGCGCGTCGTGAGGACGGCCGGCGCCGAGGCGAGGAGCGGCGCGAGATCGGGCAGGGCCGGCGCGGACCCCGCCGGAGCCCCCACGTCGATCCGGAGCCAGTCGGGACCGGGAGCCCCGACCTTGGCCGACGCCAGCGGGTTTGCCGGTGCCGGGCGACCCTCGTAGAGGGGGTTGTTCTTGATCTGGCCGTCGCCGGTCACGGTGACGATCTGGACGGCGATGTTGCCATCGAAGCCCTTGAGGCCGGCGGCGGCGGCCCGGCCGGTCGCGCTCTCCGCCCACGGCGCGAAGGTCTCCTCGGCCTTGCGGTTCAGGCGACGGAACAGCAGCGACACGCCCTCCTCCGTCTTGCCGGCCACGCTCGCCTTGCTGAGCCCGATGAGGATGCCGGAGAGGTTCTGCGGCACGCCGTCGAGGCCGATGAGGACCTTCACCGGGTCCCCCTCGGCCTTGCCCTCGACGAAGGCGACGGTCACGACGGGATACGGATCGTCCACGGCGGCCGGCGCGGGGGCGACGGCGGAGGCGAATGCCAGGACGAGCGAGGCCAGCAGCGAGGGTTTCATGGGGACGCCTCCGAAGAAGTTGAGAGCCATTCTCAACTTACCGGGCCGGGGGCCAAGGATCGCCCGGTCCGGCGGACGGATGGTGGAGGCGCTGACAGACTCCACCCGTCTGCCGGACAGTGCCCGAAGCCGGAGGTGGCCATCCCGCCGAACGTCGGGAACCCGGGGGTCGAGCGACTCGTCGAGGAGGCGGCGCGCATGCCGGGAGAACCGGGGACCGAGGCCGTTCGGCGGGCGCTCCTCTGGCGGCGGGGGCGCCTGTGCTGGCGGGCGGTCGTGGAAGCGCGGGGGACGAGGCTTCTCCGCCTCCGGCGCCACGACAGGACGGGCGGGCGACGGCACCGCCACGGGATGGTCGGGACGGAGCATCTCCGTCCACTGGTTGGCCGGCTCGCCCGTGGATCCCCTCTTCCCGGGCGGTCCGCGCTCTCCCTGGGACTTGCGCACCCCCGGGCAGCCCTCCCGTACCGCGCGATCCCGCCCGCCGGCGGTTCCCGGCCCGCCCCGGGACGCGCTCACCGCATCAAGCCGGGCCGGCATCGTACTCGAGGGGGTTCCGCTGCCAGGCCGGCGGCACCGGTGTCAGGCGAGCTCTTCGGCCGCGTGCACCCGGTCGTCGATCTGCTGCGCCATCTGGATGGCGATCTCCACGGACTTCGTGACGAGGCTCTCCTCGCTCGCCGCGTTCACCGCGCCGGAGGCGAGGTAGCCGGAGTAGATCTCGGCTGCGGCCCGGAGGAGGTTCCCTTCGCTCTGCGTAACGCGGAGGTGGATCTTGTTCGCCATGATCGCCCCTATGCCACGGTGACCGACGGGTCGAGGTAGACGTCCTGGATCGCGTGCAGCAGGGCCGCGCCTTCTGCCATCGGCCGCTGGAACGCCTTCCGGCCGGAGATGAGGCCCATGCCGCCCGCCCGCTTGTTGACGACCGCCGTCCGCACGGCCTGTGCGAAATCGTCCTTGCCCGACTCGCCTCCGGAGTTGATGAGCCCGATGCGGCCCATGTAGCAGTTCGCCACCTGCCAGCGCACCATGTCGATGGGGTGCTCCGTGCAGAGCGAGCCGTACATGGCCGGGTGCGTCTTCCCGAACTTGAGCGCCGTGAAGCCGCCATTCAGCGTCGGGGACTTCTGCTTGATGATGTCCGCCTCGATCGTCACGCCGAGGTGGTTCGCCTGGCCGGTGAGGTCCGCGGCGGTGTGGTAGTCCTTCCCGTCCTTCTTGAACGCGTCGTTCCGCGTGTAGCACCACAGGACCGTGAACATGCCGAGCTCGTGGGCCCGTTCGAAGGCCTCGGAGACCTCCTCGGTCTGCCGCGCCGACTCTTCCGACCCGTAGTAGATCGTGGCGCCGACGCCCGCCGCGCCCATGTCGTAGGCCTGCTCGACCGAACCGAACATCCTCTGGTCGTAGCGCGTGGGGTAGGTCAGGAGCTCGTTGTGGTTCAGCTTCACGAGGAACGGGATGCGGTGCGCGTACCGGCGCGAAACGGCGCCGAGGACGCCGAGCGTGCTGGCCACGGCGTTGCAGCCGCCCTCGATGGCGAGCTTCACGATGTTCTCGGGATCGAAGTAGGCCGGATTCGGGCCAAAGGACGCGCCGGCCGTGTGCTCGATGCCCTGATCCACCGGCAGGATCGAGACGTAGCCGGTGCCGCCGAGGCGCCCGTGGTGGAGGAGCCACGCCATGCTGCCCACCGTCCGGTTGTTGCGGTCGGTGTGAGTGAAGATGCGGTCGATGTAGTCCGGCCCGGGGAGGCTCAGGGCCTCCTTCGGGATCGAACGGCAGGTATACGAGAGCAACGCCTCGGCGTCCGCGCCGAGCCACTCCGTCACTTTCTTGCCCATGGTGCCCCTCCGGTCCGGGTTCGAGTCGTCGGAAGACCCTCCAAGGTAGCGGGCAGCGTCGCGGGGCGGAAGATTCGGACCTCGGGCGCGCCATGCCGTCGTCTTCTCCCCGCCCGCGGTCCAGTGGGCGCTTCCCGCCCCCGCTGCGTCAAAACAACGCGGGAAGTCCACCGTGCTCCGCTGGGCGTATGCGGGACGGCGATCGCCGTCAGGTCAGAATCGATGGTTACCCGTGCTCCGCCGGGCGTGGGCGAGACCCTCGCCGCCGGGGGCCCGGCCGTCCGTGGCGGCCCCGGCGGGTCGGTCTCCTCCGCCACCCGTTGACGGCCATTGCTCCGGTTACGAGCGGGCGCGGCTACAATGAAATGTCCCCACCATGAGAACTGCTCTCATCGTCATGCTGTTGCTGTCTGCCGTCGCCGCTCCCGCCGCCGCCCAGGGCATCGAGATCCGCTCCGGACAGACCGCGCGCGGGGAGATCCGGGAGCCCGGCGAGGTGCACCTCTACCGATTCGAGGCGGCGGAAGGGGACAGCCTCACGGTGCAGCTCCGGTCCGGCAAGTACGGCCCGCTGACGGGTGTTCTCCGGCTGTTCGCGCCGCGCCGCGAGCTCTTCCTGCCGCTCCCCTTCTACGGGGTGGTGAGCGGATCCGACATCGTCCTGCCCGCCACCGGCATCTACTACCTCAGCGTCACGGGCCGCGACCTGACCCGGGGGCCGTACGAACTCCGACTCCGCGTCCGCCCCCAGAAGCTGCCTCCGCTCGTCCTGCCGCTCCCGGGCGAGGTCGGGGTCAACGCGGCCGCCGGGTCCGTGCTCTCCGCGCGGACGACCCTCGAGCCCGGCGCGGCGACGGTCCCCATCCTCGAACTCGTGGAGAACGCCGCCGGTCAGGACATCCTCGCCGTGGGCCGGCTCAAGAACGGGCCTCGCGGTCCCGCGGTGAGCGGCCTGCCGGTCGACGTCTCGGGCCGGTGCCGCTTCGTGTTCGACGCCTCCGGCCCCGCGGGCGGCCTGGGAGCGCTGCGGGTGGCGGTCCGGCTTCTGACACCGCGGGAGAAGCGCCTGGCGCAGTCCCTCCTCCCCGCCGCGTTCCTCGCGAAGGTGCGGTACCCCGTGGATGACGGCTCCTGGTCTCTGCGACTCGAGGCCGCGGTGGTGGGGTCGGAGGTCGACTCCGCCCTCGTCGCGCCGTGGGCCGGCGGGCCCGGCGCGGCGCTGGCCCCGGTGGCCGGATACCTCTCCCTCGCCGAGGCGCTCGATCCCGTTCTGGAGCCCACCGGCGGCGACTGGCCGGACGGCTTCTATGACTTCCGCGTCCGGGATCGGGACGGTTCCCAGCGGGAGTTCCCGATGCGGATCCAGGGCACCTGGCCGACCGCCCTGTCCATCCTCGGCGTAGGCAAGGAAGCGGACCCCCTCGTGACGTGGGGGCCCACCGGCCCGGCCGGCGAGGCGGCCCAGATCATCCTCGTCCGCGTGACGGACCGCATATCGGGCGCCGTGTTCTACGAGACCGCCGCGGCGGGAACCGCGACCAGCCAGGCGATTCCGGGAGACGTGCTGCCGGTCGGCTGGCCCTACCGCATCGAGGCCCGCGCCATGAGCGCCGGGCGGAAGGTGACCGTCGGGGGACTCGATGTCGCGGGCGCGCAGACCATCTACGGCATCTCCTGGCCCGACGACGACCGGCACTCGCTCGTCGCCGACCTCGTCGATCCCGTGGCCATGCGGTACGAGCTCCGCACGACCCGCGGCGTGACGGTGACCACCGACTCCACCGGCACGCTGTCGCCGCTGCCGGGCGCGGGACGTTTCGCGTTCGAGGCCACGGACGACGACTCCGGGTCGGGCATCCCGCCGTTCCCCGTCCTCTTCGCGCCCGGCCGCTTCGTGGTGGGCCGGACCCCGGCGGACTCGCTCTTCGCCGGGCCGGTCCGTGTCGATACCTCCTACGTCGCCACCGAGATCGCCGGGCTCTGGAACTACGTCGGCACGGAGTCCGGGATCCCCCGGTACGGCACGATCCGCATCGGCGTGGACAACAGCTACCAGGTGTGGGAGGGCGGCGACGGAAGCCTCGATCCGGACTTCGAGGGCGTCTGGCTGGAGCAGGGCGGGACCGTACGGCTGACCATCGGCGCCAGCACGTACGGCACGGCGACATTCCTGCCGAGCACCACCGGGCGCGGGCTCCTCGTGCTCGACCGGCCGGACGGGTCGATCCTGCTCGGCGCCCGCCGGCAGCCCGCCGCCGCCGGCGAGTACGACGGGGCGTACGACCTCCTGTCCTCCGCTGCCGGCGGCGTGACGGCCTGGAGCCTCTCCGGCGGCGCCCTGCTGCCCCCCGGGGAAGGGCCGGTCCCGGTCGAGTTCGGCCTCCCTCACGAGGGGCTCCTGTCCTCGGGCAGTCTCGACACCGGCGGACTCCTCGGGCTGGCGGCACCGGAGGGCACGCTGTTCCTCCTGACGTTCGGGCCCGGCGGCTCGGGCGCCCGTCTCCTGGCCGGCGTGAGGCGGTAAGGGCGGCGCGGGAGGGGCGGTTTCTTGCCTCCGCCGGCGTGCTCTCGTGGGAATGTGGCGCGGGCGGACGAACCCGGAGAGACCAGACACCCTGTGAAGCGATCCCTCCTTGTACCGGGCGGGGTGGCGGCCGTGGTGGCGGCGGCGGTCGCCTGGGCATTCCTGTCGCTCCGGGCGACCGAGGCCAGCGTGCTCGCGGCGGCGGAGGCCGAGGGACGGGCGCTGCTCGCCGCCGTCTCCGCGGGAGTGGCGCGCAACCTCGAGGCGAGCCGGGCGGTGGAGCGCCTGCTGGCGGACCGCCTCCTCGTGCTGGGGCGCGCGCTCGGCGAGGAGCTCGCCGCCGCCCCGGGCCAGGAGGAGCGTCTGCTCCGCGCGTTCGCCGGGCGGAACCGCCTGAAGGGGGCCCTGCTGCTGGACCCGTCGTTCGGCGTCCTCGCCTCCTCCGGCGGCGGGCCCGGACCGCCCGGCGCCCCGGGTTCGCCGGTCTCCGCCGACCGCCTCGCACCGCTGGTGGCGGAGGACCTCGTCCGCCGCGCCCGCGACCGCGGGCTCGGCGAGCGACCGGAGGTCTCCGTCGGGTTCGGAGAGAGCCTGTTCGGCTCGCGCGTGGAGTTCCTGGTCGGGCTGGCGCTGCCGGAGGGCGCGGGCTTCCTCCTCCTGCGACAGGACGCCGATGACCTGCGGTCGCTCCGCGAGGCAGCGGGCGTCGAGCGCCTCCTCCGGGAGACGGCGGTGTCGGACGCCCTGGCCGACCTCCTGCTCACCGGCCCCGACGGCACCGTCCTGGCCGCCTCCGACCCCGTCCGCGTGGGGGAGGTCCTGCGGCCCCCGGCGCCTTCCGCGTCGTGGGAATCCCGCGGCGGGAGCCGGGTCATCGAAGTGGCGCTGCCGGCGGAAGGCGGGGGCTGGCTCCGGGCGGGTCTCGCGGCGGAGCCCGTGGAGCGCGTGCTGGCCGGAGGGCGGCGGACGACGGTCCTGCTCGTCGCGCTCCTCGTCGCCCTCGCCCTGGGCGGCGCCCTCGCGTCCGCCCGCTTCGCCCGCCACCGCCGGCGGCGGGAGGAGGCCCACGCCGAGGAGCTCCGGCGGCGGGAGCAGGTGGCATCGCTCGGGCGCCTCGCGGCCGGCGTGGCGCACGAGATCCGCAGCCCGCTGAACGCGATCTCCATGGCCGCCCAGCGCCTCGAGCGCGCCCTGCCCGGGGGCGACGAGGGTACCCGGGGGATCCTCCAGTCGGTCCGCCGGGAGGTTGCGCGGCTGAACGGCATCGTCGAGGAGTTCCTCGACCTCGGGCGGACGCGCGCGCTCGAGTGTGCGGACGTGGACCTCTCGGCGCTCCTCGCGGAGGTCGTCCGGGCCGAGGCCCCGGAGGCGAGACTCGAGGCCCCGCAGGAGGCCGTCCGGCTCCGCGCCGACGCCGGCGAGCTCCGCAAGGCCTTCGGCAACCTCGTGCGAAACGCGCGGCAGGCCGCCGGGGACGGCGCGGTCGTCGTCGCCTGGCGGGCCGAGGCGGGCGCGGCGGTCGTGGAGGTCCGCGATGGCGGGCCGGGGATACCCTCCGCGGAGCGGGAACGGATCTTCGAGCACTTCGTCAGCCGGCGTCCCGGCGGGACCGGCCTCGGCCTGCCCATCGCGCGCGCGGCCGTGGAGCGTCACGGCGGGTGGATCGAGGTCGGTGACGCCCCGGAGGGCGGGGCGCTCTTCCGGGTGAGCCTGCCGGCGGGAGGCAGCAGATGATCGAGAAGGCGGTGCTCCTCGTGGTGGAGGACGATCCCGGCCAGCGGGAGATGCTGGCGGGCTTCCTCCGGGGGCTCTCCGTCGATGTGCTCGAGGCGGGCGACGCGCTCGCCGCCCGCCAGATCCTCGCGCGGGAGAGCGTGGACGTCGTCGTGACGGACTTCCGTCTGCCCGGGGACAGCGGTATCGACCTGTTGCGGACGACGAGAGCCGCGAACCCGCTGGTGGACTTCGTGGTCGTCACCGCGTTCGGCCGCGTGGAGGACGCGGTGGAGGCGATGCGCCTCGGCGCGCACGACTTCCTCACCAAGCCCGTGGACCTCGATGTCCTCGAACTCCGGATCCGGCGCCTCCTCGAGAAGCGTCTCCTGGCGCGGGAGGTCCGCGAGCTCCGGGAGCGGTTGCGGGGGCGGTTCGAGGTCGCCGATCTCGTCGCCGAGTCGCCCGCGATGCAGGAGGTGCTGTCCGTGGCGCACCGCGTGGCCCCCACGGATTCCACGGTGCTGCTCACCGGGGAGAGCGGGACGGGCAAGGAACGCATCGCCGAGCTCCTCCACGCGCGGAGCCCCCGCCACGACCGGCCCTTCCTCCGCGTGAACTGCGCCGCGGTGCCCGAATCGCTCCTCGAGCCGGAACTCTTCGGTCACGTGAAGGGCTCGTTCACCGGGGCGCACCAGGACCGCGTCGGCCGCTTCGAGGAGGCCGAGGGCGGTACGATCCTCCTCGACGAGGTCGGCGAGATCGCGCCCGGCACCCAGGCCAAGCTGTTGCGGGCGCTCGAGCAGCGCGAGGTCGTCCGGGTGGGCGAGAACCGGCCCCGGCGCGTGGACGTGCGGATCCTGGCGGCGACCAACCGCGACCTGGAGGCGGAGGTCCGCGAGGGCCGGTTCCGGAACGACCTCTACTACCGCGTGCAGGTCCTGACCATCCACATCCCTCCGCTGCGCGAGCGGGTGCCGGACATCGTGGCTCTCGTCCCGAGGCTCCTCGAGCGCTACTCGAAGGAGATCGGCGTCCCGCCGCGGGCGATCTCGCGGGAGGCCCACGATGCGCTCCTGCGCTACGCCTGGCCCGGCAATGTGCGCGAACTCATGAACGTCCTCCAGCGGGCGGTCATCCTGTCCCGCGGTGAGTTGCGGCTCACGGACCTGCCCGAAGCGGTCCGCCATGCGGGGGAGCCCGGGGGGGCGGCGGGCCCCGGCCCCGGCAGCCTCCCCGAGATCGTGGAACGGATCGAACGCCGGGCCATCGCGGACGCGCTCCGGGAGGAGGCGGGTGTGAAGGCTCGGGCGGCCCGCCGCCTCGGCCTGCCCGAGCGGGTTCTCCGGTACAAGATGCGCAAGTACGGCATCGAGTAGGCGGGCGACGAAATTGTCGTCCCGGCGACGAATCCGTCGCCGCCAGCGGCTTCACCCGGCGGGGAACGGAACGGTACGGGGCTTGCGCTGGCGGAGCCGACAGGAGGAGCAGACCATGAAGAGACTGCTGACGGTCGTGATGGCGCTGGCGCTGGCCTGCCTGATCCCTGCGGACCTGGTGTTCGCCCGGGGCGGCGGTGGCGGGGGCGGGGGCGGGGGGCGGGGGTTCGGAGGTGGCGGGGGCTTCTCCCGCGGCGCGGCCGCTGGCACGACCTCCCGCGACCGGTCGAGCCGGAAGGACCAGGCCCGCCTGCGCGAACGCTCCCAGTGCGAGGATGCCGATGCGATGATGCGCGACGCCGCCGGCGAGCGGCGGGGCCGTTGACGAGGAGCCGATGACGATGAACCTCCGCAGGCTGTCGTTCCTGATCCCGGTGCTGTTCGCGCTGTTCTGCCTCGTGGCGGAGAGCGCGTTCGCTTTCGGCGGCGGACGCCCGCCGGGCGGCGGAGTCGGTGGCCGGCCGCCTCCCGGTGGCGGCGGTGGCGGTGGCGGCGGTGACGGTGGTGGCTCCGGCGGCGGCCCGGGTGGCGGCGACGGCGGCGGCGGCGGCAGTGAGAACCCGGGCGGCGGCGGTGGGGATGGTGGCGGCGCGGCGCAGAGGCCGCCTCCGCCTCCCCCGGGGAAGCCTGCCGCCAACCCCGGGAAGAACGGTGACGGCGCCCGGCGCGGCAACGGACACGGCCAGCGCGGCGACGGACAGCCCCCGGCCCAGGACCCCGCCGGCGCGCTCCAGCAGAACCAGGAGAACCAGCCCGACGACGCCCAGCAGGACTGCATGGAGAACGGCCTCGAGCGCCTGAAGGAGGAGATCCTCGAGCGCATCATGGAGCGCCTCAACCGGCATGCCGGCCAGGGCGGCGGCGCGTGTCCTCCCGGTCAGGGCGACGGTGGGCAGGGTGATGATGGTCAGGGCGACGACGGCCAGGGCGACGATGGCCAGGGCGACGATGGCCAGGGCGACGACCCTCCCCCCGACGCGAAGCCTCCGCGCGGCGAGCCCGGGGACGGCGGTCCGCCTCCATTCCCGCCTCCGGCCCGCAAGCCGCGCCCCCCGCGTGCCGGTGGTGACGGGCAGGGCGACGACGGGCAGGGCGACGATCCTCCGGGCGACGACGGTCGGGACGACGGAGACGATGGCGATGGTGGCGATGGCGGAGACCGTCCGCCGGCCCCTCCGAAGTGCCCGCCTCCTCCGGGTGGCGATGACGGCCAGGACGACGACGGCCAGGACGACGGCGACGGCAACCGCCCGCCGCCGCCGCCGAAGCGCCCTCCCCCGCCTCCTCCGGGCGGTGACGATGGCGACGGGGATGGCGGTCTGCCCCCGCCCGACGGTCCGATGGGCCCGAACCCCCGTGGCGGAAAGCTGCCCCCTCCGGAGGGTCCGATCGGCGACAATCCGTTCCCGGGCGACGATGATGGCGAGGTCGGCGACGACGGTGGCCTCCCGCCGATCATCCCCGGCGACGGCACCGAAGGGACTCCGATCGAGGATCCCACGGGAGAAGACGAGCAGCCGGGGAAGACCCCGCCTCCTCCGCCCCGGGACCGTAAATGAGGAGAGCAGTTCTCGCGGCCGTCCTCAGCTTCGTCCTGATGCACACCGCGGCCGGGGAGGGACAACCCCCCTCGGCCGCGGCGCTCGCTGAGGGTCTGGCGATCATCGAGGAGTTGCGGTCGAAGGGCGAGATCGACAAGGCGATCGAGATGGCGTCCCTCCTGAGGGGGACCCATCCGGCGGAACTCACCGTCCACCTGGCCTACCAGGACCTCTGCCTGGCCCGGGGCGCGGCGAAGGAGCTGCTGCTCGACTACAGCAAGCGGGCCACCGCGGCCGAGGCGACCGCGGACGACCACTTCCTTTACGGCCGCCTGCTCAACGGCAGCCGGGCCATCGGCGAGTATCGGCGCGCCCTGAGCCTGGACTCGCGGCACTTCCATGCGCTCTGCGCGCTGGCCACGGAGGAGATCCAGCGTGAAGGGTTCACCGCGGCCGAGGGCCTGCTGTCCACGGCGATCCGCCTGCGGCCGGAGTCGGCCGTCCCCCTGAACCTGACCGGCTGGATGGCGGAGCGGATGGGGGATCCCTCGCGCGCGGAGGCGTCGTACCGCGCGGCCATGGAGAAGGACGCGAAGTCCGTCCTTCCGCGGGTCAACCTCGGCATCCTCCTCGTGCGCCAGAAGCGGACGGCGGACGCGGAGAAACTCCTGAAGGAGGCCCGGGCGCTGGCCCCGAAGGACCCTCTGCCGCTCATCGGCCTCGGAATGGCGCGCGCGGCGGCGGGGAAGACCGCGGACGCCCTCGCCCTCTACCAGAAGGCGGTGCTGCTGGATCCCGATACGGTCACTTCGCTCAGCCTCCTCGGGTCGGCCTACCTCGGTCTCGAGCAGTACGGGCTCGCGCGGGAGTCCTTCGAGAAAGCCCTCCGGATCGCCCCTGAGGACGTGCCCACGATGCTGAACCTCGGCTACACCTGCCTTCTCGAGGGGAAGGTGGATGCCGGGAAGCAGTGGGGCGAGAAGGCCGTGGCGCTCCGGCCGGAGTCCGCGGAGTGCCACTACTTCCTCGGGCTCTGCCAGGAGTACGACGGCCAGGCGAAGAGCGCCGAGCGGGAGTACGGGCGGGCGATGGAGCTCGATCCCGACGAGCCGGACTACCCCCGGGCCGTCGGTGCGCTGCTCCAGAACCTCGGCCGTCTGAAGGAGGCCATCGCGGCCTTCACGCGGGCGGCCGACCTCTCGGGCAACGCACCCGCCTGCCTGCTCGACCTCGCCTTCGCCTTCCTCGCGGCCGGTGAGCCCAAGCGGGCCCTCTCCTGCTTCGAGGAGGTCCTGGAGCAGGATCCGGCGAACCTGAAGGCGTGGATGAACGTCGGCCTCATCTGGCAGGAGCACTTCCGCAATCGGGAGAAGGCCATCGCCGCCTACGAGGAGTACCTGGCCCATGGCGGCCGGGACCCGCGGGTGCAGCGCTGGCTCGACGCGTTGAAGTCCGAGTGACCCGCGGCGCCCGACCCGACCTCCTCACCCAATTGCGCTCGCCCGGCCACCAGGACGGTCGGAGCGCTTCCACCGGCCTCGGCAGGGCACGCGTGGCACCACACCGTGCTCCGGCCGGGAGATCGCGGTCGCCCGCGAGGAGACTCCGTGCGACTCCGAACGCCGGCCGGTGAAGTCGAACAGGGATCGGGAGCGGACTCCGATGGAGCCCGCGACCGCCTCCCGAGGAGTCGACCTGCGGAGGCGGTCCTTCGAGGACCTCCATGGGCCGGTTGCGATGAGCGCGGGCTCCGGCGGGGACTGCGACGAGGAACGCGAGCCGATCGCGGCTTTCGCAGGAAACCGCTCCCGCGGCGGAGCCGCGGAGGCTGACGTAGCCAGCGAACGGCCACCAGATCCGGCACGGACCGCGTGGGGCGGTGGGAAGGTCGGGCTAACGCCCCGCGTCCGGAGGCGGGGGGGGCCGGTCGAAGGGCGTCAGGAGCGCGGACAGCCTCTCCACCTCGGCGGGCTCCTTCCCCGAGAGATCGTTCTTCTCCAGCGGGTCGGCGGGGATGTCGTAGAGCTCCATCCTCCCGTCGGAGTACTGCATGAAGTGCCAGCGGCCGTCGAACACGGCTCTGATCTCGGCCCTGAGCCAGAGGGAGTCGAAGTCGCGGGGGAAGAACTTCCTCATGCGGGAGACGAAGGTGTGGGGCGGGCCGTAGGCTGCGCGGGCCACCCGCCCCGGCAGGTCCGAGAGCAGCGACACCCCGTCGATCCCGTCCGGCACCGGGAGTCCGCAGGCCGCGAGGAGCGTCGGGTGCAGGTCCTCGAGCCGGACGACGTCGTCCACCACCGTCCCGGCCTTGAAGAGGGGCGGGTACCGGACGACCAGGGGGACGTACCGGATGCTCCGGTGCAGGCTCCCGATGTGGTTCGTCATGCCGTGGTCGCCGATGTTCTCGCCGTGGTCTCCCACGATGACGACGATCGTGTTGTCGAGGACTCCGAGCCGCCTCACGCTTTCGAGGAAGCCGCCCAGCTCCGCATCGAGCATGGCGATCTCCGCGTCGTAGAGGTAGTTCAGCACTTCGAGGGTGCGGTCGGACAGCGGCACGACCTTGACCAGATGCCCCTCGAGGCTGCGCAGAGGCAGCTCCCGCGCCCACTTCACCTCCTCGGGCTTGTACTCCGCCGGCATGAAGGCCTTCTCGAATGGCGGAGTCGGGACATACTCGAAGTGGGGCTCGATGTCATTGACGAAGAGGAAGAACCGCTGGCCCTCGTCGCGCGTCTTGCGGATCCAGTCCAGAGCTTTCCCGTGGGTGGCGGCAGCGTAGGGATACGGGGTGTGGTCGTGGGAATCGAAGTCCCTCGACACGAGCTCGAACCCCTGGTCCAGCCCGAACTCCCTCGACACGAAGAAGTTGTTGCTGAAACTGGCGGTCCGGTACCCGGCGTCGGTGAACCGCTTGGCGAGCGTGACCGTGGGGCGAAGGTACTCGTGACGAGTGCCGCTGAGGTACCCGTGATTCTCCGGCCGCAGGCCGGTGAAGAGGGAGGCGTGGGCCGGGCCGGTCCACCCCGCCGGACTCCAGGCGTTGCGGAAAACGGCTCCCTCCGCCCCGAGACGCTCCAGCTGAGGCGTCGTCGGCGAGGAGTAGCCGTTGACGGAACACCGGTCCCCGCGCACCGTGTCGACGACGATGAGGAGCACGTTCGGTCCGGCCGGAGCGGAGCCCTGCACGACCGGATCGGAGCAACCGGTGAGGATCAGGAGCAGGAAGAGGAAGAAGGCGATTCTCACTTGTACCCCATCCCCCGCATGTGGTCCTGGATCTCCTGGAAGTGCTTGCGCAGGTCCTCGAGGCTGCTGGCGCCGTGCTTCGCCAGCATGGCCTGGCGGAGGCGAGCGGTGTCTTCAGGGCGCTTGTGTGCGAGGTTGCGGAGCCGTCGGGGGTCCGAGGCCGTGTCGTAGAGCTCCTCTGTTTCGGTCGGAGCGTGGAACAGGTAGACCAGCGACCCCTCGGTCTGCTCGATGAGGGGGGGGGGAGTCGGCAGCGCGCCGGCGGAAGCCCCCCCGAACCACTGCCAGGGGCGCAGAAAGGCCGCGGCCGCCGCGACGACGAGCAAGGCGACGGCCAGGGTCAGCGCGTTACGGGTCAAAGGTCTCGCCATGGTCTCCGGACAACAAGACAGGAGTATAACGCAGGCCACCCAGTCCTTGTTCCCCCCGGACCGTTCTACTCCCCCGTTGAGGCCGGTTCGTCGTTTGCGTAGGATTGTGGTGCGGACGGGCGAGGTCGCCCTGACGAGGGTGCGGCTCTCCCCTGAATCGAGCCATAATCGAGCCACAGCGGTAAGGCGGTGCCGGCATGAGGGAGTGGGGCGTCGTCCGTAGCGTGTCGGGTGGCGGGGTGGAGGTCTCCATGGCGCCGGCCCCGGAGGGTTGCGGGGACTGTCGCGCCTGCGGCCCGTCCGCGGAGGGCCGGATCCTGGTCGTGTCCGGTCCTGCCGGGCTGCGGCCCGGCCAGCGGGTGGAAGTCGACGTCGTGGAGCGGGGGGCCCTGGGCCCCGCGGTGGTGGGGTTCCTCGTCCCGGTGGTCGCGCTGATCGTCGGCGCGGCCGTGGGATCCGCGGTCCCGGGATGGTCGGGGCTCCGGTCGCTGTCTCCCGCGGTCGGCGGGGCGCTCGGGGGGCTGGCCCTGCTCCTCGGGGCGCTGGTCCCCGCACGGATCTACGACCGCAGACTCCGCCGCCGGCCGCCGGCGGCGAGGATCGTGTCCGTGGAGCCGTAGGGTGGCCGGACCAGGGGTCAGGATGGGGGGAGGTGGGGAGTGGGCATCGTGTTTCCGTCGTCGCTGCCGAACGAGCTTCTCGCCGAGTTCGAGCCGGAGCGGTTGCTCGGGAAGCCCGACCGCGCCGAGACCTGGCTGGTCCGCCGCCGGCGGAGCGGCGAGCGGGCCGTTGCCCGGATCGAGCGGTGCGGCCCGACGAGCCCCCGGGATCGCACGAGGTTCCACGACGCCTACCTGACGCTCAGGCGGCTGCGGCACCCCGCGCTTCCCAGGCTCCTGCAGGGCGGGGTGACGCCGCTCTCCGGTCACTACGTGGTCCACGAGTTCGTGCCGGGTGCAAGCCTGCGCAACCTGCGCCGCAACCTCGACACCGCCATGGTCATCGAGGTCGTCGCCCAGCTCATCCCGGCCCTGTACATGTTCCATCACCATCGGTTGACGCACCAGCGGATCACTCCGGACAAGATCATCATCGAGGGGCTGGGGGCGGAGTGCCGGGTGCGCCTGGTCGATCCCCCGATCTCGACGGCCGATGATGGTCGGCGGTGGGTGCCTCCTCCATACCGCTGTCCGGAGCTGGACGAGGAGCAGCGCTGGGACGGAAGGTCGGACATCTACGGTGTGGCGCTGTCGGTGTTCGAAGCGGTCACGGGGACCCACCCGTTCCCGACCCTGCGTCGGGACGGCGATTCCTATCTCACGGTGTGCCGCGACGTGCCATCGCTGCACCGGCTCCGCCCGGACATCCCGCCGGTCCTGAGCGACCTCCTCGTACGGATGGGGTCGGCGATGGCCACCGAACGCCCGGTGAGTGTGCTGAAGCTCCACTCGGAGATCCGCCGCGCCCGACTGATCTCCCGCGATCGCCGGGGAGTCGATGCGGAGAGGGTGGTGGCCTCGACGCGCACGCCGGGCCTGGAACCGAGGGGGCGGGAGATGGTGGCTCTCCTGCCGGACGGTTGGCAACCGACAGCGGTCGGCGGGGCCCCGGAGCTGGCCGACGTGGCCGATGATCTCGAGGCGCGGCTCCGGCTGCGCCGCTCACGCCGGGTCATGAGGATCGGCGCGGCCGACGGGAGCGGCGCGGGCGCGGAGGAGTCGCCCTCGGCGGGGGTTCGGCTCGTGGACGCAGGGCAGGCGGGGCGCTGCAGCGTCCGTGGGCCCACCGGGGAGGACCCGGACTACGTCCTGTCCGTCCGCTCGCTGACCGTGGACGACCTTCGCCGCAGGCTCATCGGGTTGTGCCGCGGGCCGCTGCAGGTTCGTCGTTCCCACCTCCTGGCGCGGTGGATGAAGTGGAAGTTCGGGGGCGACGAACCGGCCATGGATCGCTTCCTCGTCCAGCACGTCACGAGTGACGAGGAGGCGATGTTCCTCGACTGGCCGCGCGTAGGAGCCACGATGCTCTCGGGGCTGCCTCTGCGTTGGCCGAGGGGCTTCCGGAACTCCAGGTCGGACTTCCCCTCCGGGATCCCGAACCGCGATGTGATGCTCCTGAAGCGCTTCTGCTTCACCGCGGAGGCCGCACAGTATCTCAGGCGCCTCTACGAGTCGGAACCCGTGCCGCCATCCCGCGTGACGACCTTGGCGCGTCAGGACCTGGCCGTCGCCCAGCACCAGGAGCACGCCTATCTCTACGCCTTCGCCGAGCAGTCGAGGGTGCAGGCCGCCCGCCGCATTGCACCGCTGAGCCCCAGTATCGCCGAGCGGATCCTCCTCCGTGCCGCCCGGATCACGCAAACGAAGTTCTCAGAACTTCCCGAGAAGTACGGTGTCTCGTTGCCAAAGAGGTTTGAAGACACACCTGTGCACCCGGACCTCCTGGTTCACATCGCCCGCCTCATCGTCTTCTCAGATGCGGAGTCAAGAAACGGCCATCGCTGCGCGCATGAAGTCTATGAGCACCACGTGAAGCACTGGTGTGGGAAACTCCGAGACCTAGTTGGATCAGATAGCCAGAGGCAATACCATGAGAGATTGCTACGCCACGCAGCCATGGTAGCGTCTCGCTCTGAGCCAAAGGAAGAGGTCGACAAGATCGTCAATGAACACGCATCACTTGATGTCGTGCGGAATGAATCGACACGTGTGATAGTGAAGACTCTCTACTGTCTTGCTTGGCACCACTCCGGGAACAGTCGTGAGGCGGCTAGGTGCGCATGTGAAGCAACTAGACTCGCATTGCTAAGTGGCCAGGTGAACCAGGCCTTGCGTTGTATGTCGAACTTGCTCGCGGTGAGCATAGATGATACCACCAGTCAGCGCTTGTTCAACCTCACAGGGACGATAAGCTATGAAGAAAGGGTTCTGACAGACAAGAGGCGGGTCGCATGGACTCATCACGATGTGAGTGCGCACGCCGCGTGGTTGCGAGGCAACACGCGCTTAGCCGCGCGATCGTATCTCAGAGAGTACAACTGGGAGAGAAGGAGGGGGCGAACAGGGAAACTCCAGCCGGCACTCGTCAATGCTGCTGTCGCCATGAGTTTCGGCGGCTGGGTGGCAAGCTACTTGAAGCTAACGGAAGCAGCGGTCGCCTTGGGGACGGCAAACAATGACTACGCCGCGCTATGTGGCCTGTGCTTGGCTGACCTGGCCAGCATTCTAAACGACAAGGGCCTCGCCGAACGCGCGTGCAGCCTGCTCGCATCAGTACTCGCCCACGGAGGGGCAGACAAGTACGAAGACGCGGTGCTCCTTCTGACATGGCGTGAATCGAACACGACCCTAGTCTCGGGTGCTGTTGGCACAGACAACTGGCAAGAACTGCTGGAGACGACCCGGTCAAAGCTCAAAGCGCGAGAGAGTCAGGAGGAGATCGAGAGGATGTGGAGCACAGGGGAGCAGGAGCGGCCCTTACTCAGTGCCCTAAGTACTGCCCGCTGCGCCGTCCACGGCACGCTTGAGCTAAATGAGAACCTGTTCGGAAACTTGTATCGTTGCGTGCGAGGGTTCTTAGGGCAAAACTGGCCTTCTTTGGCAGCGTCTATTGCGTCAACGATCGGCTGGCGCTGCGCAGAACTTGGGATGCTGAGCGAAGGTCGAGCCATGCTGGACTTGGCGCGAACCCTGACCGGTAGGATCGTGCGCCATGGCCTGTCAGCGCAGCATGCCAGCGCACTTGAGGGTTTCCTCAAGACCGATGTGCAGAAGAGGCTGGCATCTTGGATAGAAGAGAGGGAGAAGACGATCCGCCTGGTTGCGGATGACAACGCCACGGACACAGACGGTTACTGGGAGCAAACGTCCCTGAGCGAGCTCGGTCGGAACGTCGGCCAAGTATGCAGAGTAGTGGCGGAGACGTTGATGCAGTCGGGTGGTGGCTTCACTGCCATTCACGTGGCTGAAGTAAAGGACGGAGAGTTAAATGTGTGGCGAGCGGTCCATGGCGCAACGGGGATCGAGTGGAAGAAGCAGTGGCGTCGGGTAGGTAGCGGGGAATGGGTCCCAATCGGAGGGGCATGGCGCTGGCACGACTCGCGAGGGTCCCTGTGTGCTGCGTGCTGCGAGTCCGATGAGGTAGTAGCGCTTGCGTCCGTCGCGATGGAGCGAAGTCCGGGCGGCAGTAATCTCGGTGCGCGTGCTGCGGAATCCCATGCGCGCAACCTGGTGCGGGCGCTTGTGGACTTCCGGGCACGGGCACATCGCGAGAGTGTTGTAGCAGCGAGCACGACCGACAGCCCTTCCGGACATGACGTTGGGAAGCGGGGCGGCGGAAAGGGACTGGTGCTCTCCGACACCCTCGTGCGCATGATGGAGGTGGTTGACCGCTTAGCGCGACGCCGGGTGCCTGTTGTGCTGGTGGGAGAGAGCGGGAGCGGGAAGGAAGTTCTCGCCAGGCACGCGCATGAGTGTTCTCCGTTCCATGGTGGCCCCTTTGTTGCGGTAGACTGTCCCAGCGTGAGCGCGAATCTCGCTGAAGCTGAGCTGTTCGGTCACCTGAGGGGCTCATTCTCGGGCGCGCTGGTTGACCGAGAAGGACTGATCTACAATGCAAGTAACGGGACACTCTTCCTTGATGAAGTTGGAGACCTCCCACTGGATGTTCAGTGCAAACTTCTTCGGGTCTTGAGCACCAGCGAAGTACGTCAGATTGGCTCGACGAAAACAAGACGCTGTGAGTTCTACCTCGTGTCTGCGACGAATGCTGACCTTGGGGAGATGGTCAAAGACGGTCGGTTTCGTCTTGATCTCAGGCACCGGCTAGGTGTTGAGATCAGAGTGCCGGCGTTGCGCGAACGCGCAGACGAGATCATGCCTCTATGGGAGTTCTTCTTGGCGGAGGCTCTGGGAGGACGGTTCAGTGTTATTGAGCAAGGGGTGAGAGACCTGCTCACAGAGCATTCATGGCCGGGAAACGTCAGGGAATTGAAGGCAGTTGCGTCTGCGTGTGGAGCACTGATGGATGATGGGCACGTGACAACGCAACTGGTTGAGTCGTTGCTCAAGAGGACAAGAGGCGAAGCGGGACAGGAGTCAGTCCAAGTAGCCGCAGGATTGCCGCGGCTCGATGCGGGTCTCCGGCTCGTGCAGGAGCGCGGGAGCATAAGTAGACGCGCATATGTTGCGGCGCTTCGAGTGTCCTCACGAACCGCTACTAGGGACCTAGAGAGGATGGTATCGGAGGGACTGATCGAGAGAGTCGGCACTGGGCGTGGATGTCGCTACTACCTGAGGCAGGGAGGCCTAGCCTCAAAGGCGAGCGCGACCCGCGAAGAGTCAAGGAGAGACTCGCGGAGTACCGATAGGGAATGACAGGAAGCGTCCATTGCGTTGGACGAGGAAGACGATGGTCGATCTGGCAGATCTCGGGTTCAAGTTCGTTGAGCGGTGCGCGGGGAGCGGCGGCGTGGACGTATGGCGCGACCCGCACGGGGTCGGTTTGGTCTGCGCAAAGAGACGAAGGCGAGCGGGGCGGTCTCTGGAAGGGCACGGCTGCGAGAGCGAGTATGAGGTCCTGTGCTCTATCTCTGCCGCATCCTCGATGGAGGCGAAGGGGTGGCTTGGCAGCGATGATGAAGAACTGCTACTCTACCGACATGTCGGCGGTGCAGCAATCAAGTGCATCAAGAAGAACTACTGTGAGAAGGAGTTCGATGCGATTGCGGTTGATGCATTGTTGGCCCTAGCGATGCTGCACGACTCAGGTGTGTGCCACTGCGATGTCTCGCCAAACAACATACTGGTGCATGGCGATCCGCCAGAGGTTCACGCTACTCTGCTTGACTACGGCAACGCTTGTAAGCCGGGGCGTACCCTCACGGGAACTCCGGGTTACATGGCGCCAGAGATGATCGCGGGCGAGTCGGGAGACTTCCGAAGCGACCTGTTTTCTTTGGGTGTGGTCCTTGCTGAGTATGTACTGGGACGACCTGTTTTCATGGAGGGGACACAGCGGGAGAACTTGAAGAAGTGCGCAGAGATACTCGATGGCATTGATGACGAGTTGGCACGAATGTTGGATAGCGGACGCTACGCGTTCTTGAGCGGCCTCCTAACCCTAGACTACATGCATCGCCCGGAAGACGGGGTCAAGGCCTTGGTGGACTATGCCGCCGTCTGTAAGCCGTTGGCATCGAGCGCGGTGCGTCTCCTGGTCGGGGCGACGGCAACGTCTGCATTGGCGAGAGCGATCGGAGAGACGAAGGAGTGGCGCGACTGGATTCTGGAGGTTGTCAAGGGCGAGATGAGTCCGACACTCGTCTGCGAGTTGCCCGGGTTGGCGAGGAGGTTGCTCTTCATGGCGAGTGCAGACCTGAGTAGGTTGGGGATATCCAACCTAATCGGGTCTGACGAGGGAGAATTGGCGAGTCCATGCTCCCGCAAGCCCACTGGGGTTGTGGATCTTCTGGCGGTCGGGGCGGGGGACGTCTCAGTAGAGAGCAGGATACAAGCGCGCTCCGGCGGAGCAGGAGGCGAGCGAACACTCATCAGCCGGAGGAGAGTCAGCGAGTTGGCCAGTTCGGTTGTCGCTCGCTGCAACCTCGAGCGCGGGACAGGAGCGTGGCTTCGGGATGGGCTTGGTGAGGCGCTTCTTGAGGAGAGCTTCGGGCTTCCCGACCTGATGGTGAATCTCCTCGATAGTGGCCAGCTTGAGCGAACTCGCCAGCAGTGGCTAGTCACGACCAAGGGAGGGGAGCCGCTGAGCAAGGGGATACGCGAGGGGGATATAGACAGGCTCTATGGACAGCGGGAGAGCGCTGAGTATGCCGGGAGTCAGTTGCTTGCGCTCTGTGCCAAGCACGGAGACGTGATCCCTGTTCATATAGGGCGCGAGACGGTGGAAAGCACCTGTGGGGGTGTTAGTGCATGGAGGAGCAGGGGGCTGCCATGCAGGGCGTTGGCCGAGAGGTTGCTGTCTGGTGACTGGGGTACTGCGTTCCAGGAGCTTAGGAAGCAGGCGTACGCAAGGATGCAGGAGCGTGGCATGCTACAGGACTCCAGCATCTGCGGCCTGGCTCGGCTGTACTTATTGGACCAGGTTGACGAGAGCCTCTCAGTCAGCCTGTCAGAACTGCTGAGGAAGGGGAGGGTGGGGAGCGCCGTCGATGCGAGCCAGAGGATCCTGAGCATTGTACCGGACTGGGGGAGGCTCCCCGTACAACTGCTCGACAGAGTGGTGTGGTGCCTAGTGGAGGCGAGGGACTGGCAGCTTGCAGATCAGGTGCTCAGAGGGAGGAGCTGCAGGGCATCCGGTCAGTCGACCACTCTCGCTCTGCTCTCATACCTAGTCGGCAAGGCGGCTGATAGCCCGGGGCCAGTCGACTCTTGTCAGTCCGAAACGATACAGCCAGACGATGCGTTTGGTAGAGCCGTCAGTGTACTCACGTCGTCAGGCCGAGGAGAGGGAGGGAGCCTGAGTGAAGGGAGGGGATCGGGCAGGACGAAGGAGACTGTACTGGCCTTGGTCGGTGATTTCCGGCAGAGAATCGAGGCGGGTGAAGTCGGCCATGCGTCTCCGTCTGATGAGGCTTGGGTCATCTTGGAGCTTTTGAATGGTTTGGTTCGGCAGACGGCGGGGGCTGGCGGCACGGAGGAAGCCCTCGGGTTTGCGGACCTGGGGAAGAGTCTGGGAGACGAATGGGGTCTGACGCTCTGGGTGCAGAGGTTTGCCGTTTCGCGCGCAACTCTCTTGTATCGCCTGGGAGACAAGGAGAAGGCAGTAGAGGAATTTGAGGCAGTTGGTGGATGGAGGCTCAGCAATGGGGATGTGCTTGGATCAGCTGAAGTGCTGAGGGGACTAGCATCGATTCGCCTACAAGAAGGAAGGACCGGCGACGCCATTGCTGCATTTGAGCGGTGTCTGACACTGCAGAGGATCAGAGGTGCGGTCTGGGAGGCGGCGAAGACAGAGGGGCAACTGGGCAACGCGCTGTTTGAGGAAGGGCGGTTCAGAGAAGCGGCTGAGTTGTACTTGAGCCCGGTCTCGGCAGCAAGGCTGCGTGGGGACGATGCTGTGCTCGTGCGGTTCTGGCATGCTAGGGCGCTGGCACTGTTCTACCTTGGTGATCTCAGGATCGCGCACGCCGAGGCGAGTGCACTCTGCGCATGGTTAACCGCAAGCAAGTCGCCTTTGCGTTCCGCCCCTTGGATAGTCTCTCTTGAGAGGATGGTAGATGAGGAACTGGGTAGGTTCGAAGAACCTGTCGAGCCGATGGCGGTGGTGCAAAGTGAGCGCAGTGAAGCGCTCGAAGGCGTGAGTTGGCTGAGTCTGCTCTACGGCCCGGATGTCAGGGGAGTCAGGCACGCATCGGGTGTCGTTGAGTTTGGCGAGATGACTCAGAGAGTTGCTGAGATTGTCCGTGGCAAAGTGAGGAGCGAGCACGGGGAGTCTGTGCTGGAGTTGGTCCGACAACTGGACAGACTTCCACCTCTGGAGTCCATACAACTGCTTGACGCCGTGCTCTCTCTTGTATTGTTGGTGGTTGAGCGTGGGGACAGGTTGCCGCGATCTGTGATTGAGGAGCTTGGGCGGCGCGGGCGCGTGAGCGAGCGGCGTATGACTCGGTTTCGAGGTATGGTGCTCTCGGCCCATGGCGCGCTCAGGATCGGGGATGCAGGTGACGCTGCTATGTACGCAGAGGGCGCACTCAGTGCACTACGATCTGCGCTCGGAAGCGACCCATGCTGGGGTCCACGCTTTGTAGAGCGGAAGGACTACCTGGTTCTGTATCGAGTTGCGGTGGAACTTGCCCGTAAGGAGGGGGCCGGTCGAGACGAAACTGGAGCGACCCGAGGTGGTGGATTTCAGGGGATCGGAGACATGCTTGAGAGAGCCAGAGAGCACCTAGCGATTGCGCCGGTTGCGGGAATGGGGCGCTGGCAGAGAGGGCTCGAGCGAGTGCTCGTAGTCTCGGAGGGTCTGGCGGGGGCGCGGAAGCTCGACGCCCTGCTGGAGCAGGTTGTCGACAGCCTGTTGATGGTGACGAGTGCAGAGCATGGCTTCGTCGTGTTGGTCGACCGGGCTGGGAACCGGCGTGTTCAGTTGGCCAAGGGTAAGGTCGGGGATCCGGGCGTGGATGTGCGAGAGACCGTCAGTCAGACGATAGTGAGCCAGGCCATCGAGGAACGGAGGGCGAGGCTTATCAGGAATGCACTGGATGACGAGAGCCTGATCAACCAGCCCAGCATCCAGAAGATGGAAGTGCGGTCGATAATGGTGGCTCCGCTCATGCACCAGGGGGAACTGCTGGGAGTCATGTACGTTGACAACCGGACCGCGGCCGGCTCGTTCGATGAGGATGACCTGCGGCTGCTCGAGGTCTTCGCGAACCATGCCGCGGTGGCAATCCAGAGCAGCAGGATGTTCGAGGAATTGCAGGCGGCGTACCGGACCGTGGCCGAGGCCCACGACAGGTTGGTGCGGTCGGAGAGGCTGAAGCAGGTCGGGGAGATCGCGAGCGGCGTGGCGCATGACTTCAACAACTTGCTGACCGCCATCCTCATGCGGGCGCAGATGCTCCAGAGCGGACCGCACGACGAGGAGGAGATGCAGGAGCTGAAACTGATCGAGCGGGCGGCTCTTGACGGCGCGTCCGCCATCCGGCGCCTGCAGGACTTCACCAGACTTCGGAGCGGAGAGGCATTCGAGCGCACGCGGGTGAGGGATGTGCTCGAGGGCGCGGTCGAACTGACGCGTGGGCGGTGGGGGGCCCGGGCGGCGACGGTTGAGGGGCGAGCCTGCAGCGTCGAGATGGGGGAAGTGGAGGATGTGGAGGTCCTCGGCAGCGGGCCGGAACTTCGGGAGGTCTTCGTGAACCTCCTCCTGAATGCAGTCGATGCCATGCCTGCGGGAGGTCGTGTGAGACTGGAGGCTCGTTCGAGACAGGGCGAAGTCCGCGTGGAAGTGGCGGACGAAGGTGTTGGCATGTGCCCTGAGACGATCCAACGTCTGTTCGAGCCCTTCTTCACGACGAAAGGTGTGCGCGGCAACGGCCTAGGCCTCTCCGTGGCCCAGGGCATCGTCGTGAGGCATGGGGGGCGCATCGAGGTGGAATCGGAAGTTGGAAAGGGGAGTCGCTTCTCTGTCTTCCTGCCCCTCCGCGAGGTCGAGGAGCCGATCGGGGGAGGAGAGGGGGACCCCTCAACGGCGCACCGCCTGGACGGGCTCCGCGTCCTCATCGTTGACGACGACGAGTCCGTCCTGACCGGCATCGCCAGGATGCTCATCAGTCTGGGAGCGGACGTCAGACTGGCCCGGAGCGTGGACGAAGCGCTCGGGGAGTGCTCAGCGGCCGCGTTTGGTGCCGTCCTCTGTGACCTGCGGCTGCAGGGAGAGAGCGGAGCGGATCTGTTCAGGGAACTTGAGAGACGCGCCTATCCGGCACTACGGGTGCTCGTTACGGGCTCGGTGAACCTTCCGCGTCCGCAGATCTGTCAGAGCGTCCGCGCAGACGATCTCCTGCGCAAACCCTTCCTGAAGAAGGACTTGGTTCTGGTGCTCTCTTCGGGCAAGGAGTCGTAGATCGCCGATCGCTCTCAGGATCTAGCCCGCTTCAGTTCGCCAAGTCCGGGCCCTGGACAGGGCGAGCAGCATTGACCGACAGCCCCAGCGGTTGACCGGCGGAGCTGAAGGCCTCGTACTGGTAGGTGAGCATGAGGCCCAGGTACTCCGGGGCCGAAGGGACGGGCGCATTGATCCGGAAGCGGGGCTGGTTCAGCGGGAACGACATGACCAGCGACCGCTCGAGACCCTCGACCGTCGCATAGAGGTTCGCGTAGCCCCCCACCGCATACGGCGGCACGCTGACCTGCAGCAACGCCGTCCCGCCGAGGGGGAACGCAGGCTCCAGGGCCCGCAAGTCCAGGCGCGGGTTCACCGGTTCCTCGGCGAGGACCGAGTTGGCGGCGGCGATGCCGGCGACCGTCACGGCGACAAGGATGCCGAGCACCCAGAAGTTCGTGCGACGCATGGCTATTCCTCCACCTCTTGTCCCGTGCGCCGCGGGTTACCAGCCCGGGCACACTTCTGAGAGTCACGTTCCTGACGGACTCCCTTCGTCGACTCACCTTTCAGGTACGACAGAGCCCCCTGTTCTCGTCGCCGCGCTTCCGGGCCTGCGCTCCTGCCCGAAAAAAACAGCGTTCCACACCGCCGTTACAACCGGAAGTCTAGGAAGATGTTAGAGCCTGTCAAGTGGAAAATGCCGTAACCGGCGCAGCAAAATCGCGACTTGTCTAGTTTGGGAACAGTCGGACGGTGCCCCGCGGGCCCCGAAAATGAGCGACGGCCGCCTGAGTACTCAGGCGGCCGTCGAAGAAGTGCTGTTCAGCGACAGTACTAGCGGCAGTAGCTAAATCCCAGGGACAGACTTACGGGTAGTGGTGCTCGGTAGTAGGCCGTCCGCTGGTAGACCCTCGCCGGGGCCGGCTCGTACGTCGTGTACCGGTAGGTCGTGCTCCGCCGGAGCATGTGCTCGATCACCCGTTCGGAAACTCCGGACCGCCGGAGGTCGATCATGTCCTGCGCGGACAGGTTGTAGCGTGCGCCGCTCTCATCGATCTTGGCGATGATCAGGTTGTCGCTGAGGCCGGCCTGGGACATCCGGATGACCTCGAGGATCGAGAGCGGCGGCTGGGCCTCCATCTCCTGCATGCGGGCCTCGGTGCGCGCCTCGGACTCCTCGATATCCTCGTCCACGCCATCGAGGGCGTTGCCGACCATCGCCCCCGCCAGTGCGCCGACACCCGCGCCGATGGCGACGCCCGTCCCGGCGCTGCCCGTCTGGTTGCCGACGATCGCCCCGGTGCCCGCGCCGAGCGCGGCGCCGAGGAGCGTGCCGATGGCCGTCTTGTCGCCCGGCGTGGCGCAGCCGACGGCGAGAGGAAGGAGCGCAACCAGCGCGAAGAGGGTCAGGTATTTCATCGCAGTCCTCCTTATCGAGCAGGCCGAGGAGGTCGTGTCCCCCACTTCGGCCACCGCCACATCTTAGCACCGCCCGTGCCACGACGAACGACCAAGGTGGGACAGGCTGTGGGAGGGTCATAATCTCTGGATCAACAAGAGATTAAGGAAGTTGATGATGCCGTGGGCCACGACGGGGCCCAGGAGGCTCCCTGTCCTCTCCAGTAGCCACCCCAGGAGGAAGCCCGAGGCCACCGCGAACGCGGTCCACGGCAGGAACCGCCGGTCCGGTCCCACGTGGACGAGACCGAACAGGATGCTCGTCGACGCGTACCCGAGCGCCGGCTGCATCGCCCCCCGGAAGAGCAGTTCTTCCCCCACGGCGCTTGTCGAGGCGAGCAGGAGCGCCATGGCCGGCGTCAAGGGACCGAGCAGGCGCTTCACCTCGATCGCCACCCACCGCAGGGCGCCCACCCTCGTCAGGAACCGGCTCACGAGGACGACCGCCAGTCCGGTGCCTGCCCCGAGCGCCAGGCTCCCCACCGGATCGTCCCCGGGCAGGGATTCGGGCCAGAACCTCCCCGTCCGGCAACCGATCCAGACGAGGCCCGCCGCGCCGAGCAGGCCGTAGAACATCACCGCCGCCAAGGCGAGCCGCCTGTCCGCGCCGGGCCCGGCGGTGCTCACCACCCCACTACCCCGTCGCACTCGAACAGGAGGGACACCAGGCGCTCCGGTGACACGGCCTCCCGGCCGGCAGCGCTGTCGGACTCGAACACGATGTCGCCGTCGGGCCCGTCCGGACGGTACCGCACGACCACGTCTCCGGAGCCAGCGGATGCCGGCGGCCGCATCCCGTCTGGCACCAGGTGGAGGAGTCGCCGCGGCATGCTCAGCACCCCCAGGGCAGGATGACGTCCGCTTCCCGCAGCGCCACCGGCAGATCCGTGGCCGCCTCCACGACCCCGCCCAACCGGGCGAACGTCTCCAGAAGGTACTCGGCCTCGGGGGGCCGGAAGGCCTGCGGGGGCACCGGGGTGAGAAGGCGGACGCGATGCGCGCCCGCCGCGAGCCCCACGCTGGTCCGGATTGCCTCCCGCGCGGCCTCACCCGACTCCGAACCTGCTCCGAGGATGACCAGGATGTTTGCCATGGCCACTCAGCAGAACGACACGAACCGATCGCAGCGCGACAGCATCCCCGCCAGCTGGGGCTGGCCCGCGTAGTCGACCCCTGCCACGTCCGCGGGGACCCCGCGTCGGGCCACCGACCGGCTGCAGACGGCGACCGCGATCCGGGTGTCCTCCCGAGGCAGCGCGCCCGGTGCCGCGAGGAGGTCCACCGCCTCCGCCGTCAGGAACAGATCCACTCGGACCCCAGCCGCGGACGCCGCGCGGGCGAGGGCAAGCGCCGCGCGGCAGCGCGGGCTCGACGGCGGACGGGCGATGAGGATGCCGAGGCGGCGGTCGGTGGACACCGCCGGCAGTATAGCAGCGGTCCCCGGCAGGCCGGTGGGAGCCTTGCCGACCACTCAATCCACCCCTCCGGCGACCGATCCGGGTTAGATTCCTGACCGGCTCCGTATCTGACTGGTGTGACGCAGGCGAGTCGATGGCTCGAGGGCGAACCTCGTGGACAGAGAGGAGGACGTCGAACTGGTCCGGCGTCTCGGCTCGCCCGAGCCCTCCGTCCGGGAGTCGGCGTTCGCCGCCCTCTACGACAAGTACAAGGACCGCATCTTCTCCACGTCCTGCCGGATCCTCAACGACCGCGACCTGGCGGCCGACGCCACCCAGGCCACCTTCCTCGCCGTGTTCCGCAAGGCCCGGAAGTTCGACTTCCGCTCGAAGTTCTCTTCCTGGCTCTATCGGGTGGCCGTGAACCAGTGTCTCGACATCCGCCGGCGCCGGGCTCGGGTTGTCCGGCTTTCCCTCGACGACCCCGACACCCCCGAGACCGGGACCGACCTGCGTCGGGAGACGCCACTTTCGCCCGAGGCTTCCGCGGAGCGGGGGGAGATGGCCCGTCGCCTCCGGAAGGCCGTCGCCGCCCTCAGCCCCAAACTGGCGGCCGTCGTGGTGCTCCGTTACATGGAGGACCTGTCCTACGAGGAGATTTCGGAGATACTGGATCTGCCCGCCGGCACGGTGAAGAGCCGCCTGAGCCGCGCCCACGAGGCTCTGGAGGCCGATCTCGGCCCCCTCCTGGACCAAGACACATGAAAGACCGGCCGCTCCCCGCATGCCTGATCGCGGCGCTCCTGGCGCTGTTCGCCGCTTGCGCGCCAGGGACCGGCAGCGGTTCCGGCGGTCCCGCGCGCACGGCGCCGCCGGAGTTCGAGGTGACGGCGTTTCTCCAGGACGGGGAGCGCGAGGTGCGCCGGGACGAGGCGCTTCTCGTCGAACTCAGCGCTCCCCCGGACCTGCGATCCCTCGGTTCCGGCTCCATCCGACTCGTGCCACGTCGGGGCCGGGAACCCGTCCCCCTCTCCTTCGCCGTCGAGGGATCGACGCTCCTGCTGCGTCCTCCGGAGCCCTTCGGGTTCGCCCCGGACGCCTCCTACTACCTGTGCATCGACGGGTTCCCTTCGCTCGATGCGCCGCGGGACCTGACGGGCCGGCCGCTCGCGCGGCGGTTCCGCGGCCGCTTCCGGACGTCCCGCCTCTACGGCCCGGACCTGGTCCCTCCGGCGATTGTCTCCGCGGAGATCCGCGAGGGCACCTCCGTGAACTCGTGGGTGCTTTCGGCGGCCTTCTCGGAGCCTCTCGAGCCGGAGTCCGTGCGGGCCCGCGGGAGCATCCGGGTCTTCGCCGAGCCCGGGGGGGCGCCGATCACCGGACGGTGGGTCCACGACCGGAGGGCGCAGGCATTGCGGTTCTCGCCGGCGGCCGGGCCGAGGCCGGACGCCGTCCGCGTGGAGTTCACCCGCGACCTGACGGACCTTGCCGGCAACCCGCTGGCGGATGCCGGGCCGCGGGTGCTGCCGGTGCCCCCCGCAGCGGCGACAGCGGGTGACCGCGGCGGGGAGATCGGCGAGGACTTCACCACCACGGACCATCTCGACCCCGACCTCACCACTGCGCTCTGGTGCTCCGCCCGGGCCCCCGGCGTCCTCCTCGGAGACCCTGCGACGACCGAGCGTCCCGTGCCGGTGGAGGGGGACGGCGACGAGGCGGGGATCCTCCTCGGACAGGGAACCGTCCGGCTGGCGTTCCTGCTGTCCGCCCGCGACCTCGGCGCACCACGCGAGATCACGGGGCTGCTGCTCTCGACCACGGGCGTGCCGCCCGCGGAGTACGAGAGCCTCTCCGTCCGCGTGACGCCCACGCTCCGGGCGGGGATCGACGACCGTGGGCCCGACCTCGGGCCCCCTCTGGAGGTCTGCTCCCGGCGTGCCTGGCGCCCCGTGGCGGACGAGGGCGGCATGGTCCTCCTCCCCCTCCTCCCGTCCCTCTCGCACGGCGGCGACTGCGCGCTGCTGTTCGAGGTGACGGTGGGGCCGGGCACGCACACGACCATCCTGCGCGCCCGGCCCTGTCCGCCCGAAGCGGGCGTCGTGGAGATTGGCGGAGGCCGGCGCGCGCTCCGCCCCCTGCTCGCGCTGCGCGGCTTCTCGCTGGAGCCCTCGGCGACCTCGCTGTTCTTCGACTCGGGCCTGGACGCGCCGGCGTGGCTCCCCCCGGCCCTGTCGCCGGCCGCGATGCCCCCGGGCGTTTCCCTCACTCTCCTCTTCCAGGGAGCGACTCAGGTCGGTCCGGGGGGACGGCCACCGGTGGACCCGGGCGCGACGAGCGAGTTCGTGGAGGACGTGACGACCCTCTCGGGCTACCGCTACATCCGGTTCCGCGCCACCTTCCGGGGCACGAGTCTCACCGGGGAGGAGGCTGCGCTCGACGAGATCCGGGTGCCGTTCAGAGCACGCCGGTGAAGTCCAGGACGTCGGTGAAGAAGTCGGAGGGGGCCATGGCCTCCACGATGCTCCGGCGATAGGCCGTCTGCTCGTCGGTCAGGTCGTTGAGATCCACGACGAAGGGCGCCACCGGGTTCCCCAGCGTGTCGGCCGTGATCTTCACCATGGGTCGCGCCGGTTCGCCCGGTTCGCTGCCGCGGCGGTAGACGACGCCCGTCTCTCCGGTGTCGAGCAGCACCATGGTGCCGAGAGGGTAGGCGCCGATCGTGTTGACGAACAGCTTCACCAGGACGGGGTCGAACACGTCCTTCCCGCCGTGCACCATGAGGCGGAGGGCTTCCTCCGGCGTGAACGTCGCGTGTCCCTCGGGAGGAGGAGTGGTCACGCTGTCGTAGAAGTCGGCCACCGCCACCACCCGCGACAGGAGTGACGCGGGACGCGGGCAGGATCGGCGCGGGAACCCCGCACCGCTCTCCTCGACGTGGTGCTCGAGGGCGACGAGGGCGCAGCGCACGGCGGCCTCGGAGACGCCCTGGCCGCGCAGGATGGTCCGCGCCCCGAGGAGGGGGTGCCGCTCGTACTGCTCCCGCTCCGCGGGCGAGAGCTCATCCCGTCGCGACAGGATCTCCCGGGGGATCTCCGTCATCCCCACGTCGTGGAGCATCGCCGCCAGCCCCAGCTTGCCGAGCAGCTCCTTGTCGAGGCTCAGGGTCTGGCCGAGCGCCACGGAGAGGACGCAGACGTTCGCGGAGTGCGTGAACAGGAAGTTGTCGAAGTTCTTGATCTGCGTGAGCGCGAGCAGGGTGGAGTCGTCCTCCGCCACGAGATCCACGATGGTGTGGACCAGGCGCTTGAGGCGCTGGAAGTTCGCGACGCGGCCTCCCTGCAGGTTCTGGATGAACTGGCGGGCGACGAAGATGGACTTGAAGTAGGTGTTCACCGAGGCGTCGCGCAGTTTCCCCGTGTACTCCGCGGAGCCCGGGCGATCGGGCAGCGCCCAGGGCTCCCCGACCGCGATCGTGTCGATCCCGGCCGCCCGCAGGCCCTCTTCGATCTGTCGGCGCGGGTCCGGGCCTCGGACGTCGCAGTCGAGGTAGATCCGGAGGAAGCGCACGAGACCTGCCTCCGTGAGTCCCTCGCGGAAGGTGATCGCCCCGATCTGCCGCGCCTTCAGGGACTCGACCGCATGGCGGAAGGCCTGGAACCCCTCGAAGTCGATGCGCAGTCGGAAGTCGTTGACGAACAGGCACTCCGCCGAAGTGCGGAGGGTGGCCTCCGGCGAGAGCCGCAGCATCTCCGCGAGGGCCGCGAGGAACGACGCCACCGCCTGCCGCGCCACGGTGTTCGAGGGGTCGAACAGGCCCACCGTCTTGCAGACGAGGTAGAAGGCGTTCACGAAGGCGCGGCCTGCGCGGTGGGAGCGTTCGAGTTCCGGATGGGTCGTCGCGGGCTCCCGCGCCGGATCGTCCTTCAGGGCGGCGACGCCGTGGTCAGCGTGCCTCGGCATTTTCCGGGGTCAGGTACTGCCCGACGATGGAGATGAGCTCGTCCGGCTCGAAGGGCTTCTGGAAGTAGTCGACGGCGCCCATCTCGCGGGCCAGGTGGCGCCCCCGCGAGTGCTCCCGGGCGGTGAAGATGATGACCGGGATGTCGCGCGTCTCGGGGTCTTCCTTCAGCCGCGACAGCGTCTCCCAGCCGTCGATGCCGGGCATCATGATGTCGAGCAGGATGAGGCCCGGCTTCTTCGCCTTCGCGGTGGCGATGGCGGCCTCCCCGCCGTCGGCGGTGAGCACCGTGAAGCCGACCGACTCCAGCACGATGCGAGTGGAGATCAGGATCAGCTTCTCGTCATCGACGATCAGTGTAGTGCGGTTGTTCATCGACCTTCCTCCCTGGCCGCATCGCGGCCTTCTTCCCCTTCCGGTTCCGGCGTGGCGTCCGACGTGGGGAGCAGGAACCGGAAGCAGGCCCCCTTTCCGAGTTCGCTCTCCACCTCGATCTTCGACCGGTGAGCCTCCACGATCTCCGACGCGAAGGAGAGCCCGAGTCCGGATCCCCCGTACTTGCGCGTCAACGGGTTCTCGAGCTGGATGAACTTCTCGAAGATGATCTGGTGGTGCTCCCGGGCGATGCCGATGCCCGAGTCCACCACCTCGAACAGCACTCCGTCCCGGCCCGCGACGGCCCGGACGTCGACGGTTCCGCCCTCCGGAGTGAACTTCAGGGCGTTCTCCACGAGGGCGCGGACCGCCCGCCGGATGTCGCGCACGTCGGCATGGACGAAGCGGTCGCCCGCCTCGTCATGCAGGGTGAGCGTGATCCCGCGCTTGGCGGCCTCGGCCTCGAACGGCGCGAGCAGTCTCCGCAGGATGTCCTGCACGCTCACGAGGGCGAGGTCCGGGGCGAAGTCCTCCGCCTCCAGGCGGCCGAGGCTGATGATCTTGTCGATCTCGTTCGCCAGGCGGTCGGTCTGCGACAGGATGTGCAGCACCGGCGCCCGGTGCGCTTCGGCCAGTGGCGCCCCGACGCCCCGGTCCAGGATGGTCGCGAACGACTTGATGGCCGTCAGCGGCGTGCGGAGTTCGTGCGCGACGATGGACAGGAACTGGTTCTTCAGTTTCTCCGTCTTCTTCTGCTCCGAGACGTCTCGGATGAGCGTCAGGACCCCGGAGACCTTGCCTTCGATGTCCCGGACCTCGCTCGTGTGGATCGTATAGCAGGACTCGCCGGCGGCGCGCCGGGTGGTGGTGACCTCGGTCTCGAGGCCCAGTTCGCCCGGGCCGCAGTCGCGGTGCTGGATGAGGACGTCGAGCAGGGCGCGGTTGCCGGTCAAGCCTGCCAGCGGCTGTCCCAGAGCGGAGAAGGCGACCGTCTCCAGCATGCGTCCGGCGGAGGGGTTCACGAGGATGACCTCGCCCCCGACGTTGGTGAACACGATGCCGTCGGCCAGGTGATCGAAGATGGCCATGACGCGGGAGAGGTCGGTGAAGAAGACCTCGCGCGCCCGCTGCTGGAGCAGCAGCTGCTCACGCAGGTTGCGCTGCGTCGCGCTGACTTTCCGCTCGAGCAGCGTGGCCCGGTTGCGGAGTTCGCGGTTCCGCCGCTGCAGCTCCTCCACCGACTCGCGTTCCTCCACCCCGCGCAGTCGCCCCCGGAGCAGATCGCGCACGTGTTGCCGGGCGAGGCGAACGTCGCGCACCGGTTTCTCCAGGTAGTCGCGGGCGCCCGCCCGGATCGCCTCCACCGCCGACGACAGCGAGGGGTGGGCCGTCGTGACCACGAGGCCCACACCCGGGTGGTTCTTCGAGATCGACAGGAGCAGGCCCGCCCCCGCCAGCGCCTCGTCCGCGATCAGGAGATCCCAGCGTTCGCCGGAGCCGAGGCGACGGACGGCCTCCTCGGGCGAGAACACGGTCACGACGATGGCCTGCTCGGCCGCGAGTGCCGTGGCGACGAGATCCCGGACCGCGGCATCCGGATCCAGGACGAGCACGCGCGCGACCTCGACCTCGGTCGGCTTCGTCGCCGGGGACAGTTCCATGCTTTCCTATCGGCACGGGTCTTCGCGAATGGTTAGCGCAAACCGGCGCCCGCCGGGAGGTGCACGGTGACCTGCGTCCCGCGTCCGACCTCGCTGGCGATGGCCACCCGCCCCCCGTGCGCTTCCACCAGTCCGCGGACGATCGCCAGCCCGAGCCCGGTGCCGCGCACCGCCCCCACGTTCGTCCCGCGCCGGAAGCGGTCGAACACTCCGGGGAGGCACTCCGGAGGAATGCCGATGCCGGTGTCGATCACCCGGATGCGGGTCTCCTCCGGCGCCTCCTCGCCTTCCACGCGGATGCGCTTCTCGCCGTCCCCGATGTAGGAGAGTGAGTTGCCCACGAGGTTCATGAGGACCTTCTCGAGGGCATCGGGGTCCGCGAACACCGTCTCCGGGAGCGGACCCGTCTCCAGGGCGACGCCGCGTTCCGCGGCTTCCGGCGCGAACCGGCGCAGGACCCTCGCGACGACAGGCCCGGGCGGGACCGGCGATCGCTCCAGGGGCCGGCGGCCGGCGTCGAGCCGTGCCGATTCGAGGAGGTCGTCGACCAGGGCCTCCATGTACTTCGCGGCGTCGTGGCAGGTCTCGATGGCTTCCCGCTGACCCTCCGCCACGGGCCCGAGGCGGCCGGAGCGCAACGTCCCGACGAGTGCCGAGAGGCTCGTCAGCGGCTTGCGGAGGTCGTGGGTGATCGCGTGCGTGAGCTCGAACACCTCGCGGCTCTTCTCGGCCAGCCGTTCGTTCGCCTCCGCCAGCCGGCGCTCCGATCGCTGTCGCTCCCGCTCCGTCAGGACCCGGAGGAACAGGTGGTACGCCGCCGCGTAGCGCTGGCTGGCCTCGCGCGAGACGGCGCGGGCCAGGTTCGACAGGGTCGCGCGGATCCCCTCCACCTTGTCCGGGTTCAGGACCCAGAACCGGCTCTCCTCCGCGATCTGGTGCAGGACCTCCTGGTCCGCTCCGTAGTCCCTGGCCGCCGCGGCCACGGCCTTCGCGTCGGGGACGGTCCCTGCCGCCACGGTCGCCGCGAACAGGGGCCAGGCCAGGCCGCCGAAGGAGAGGGTTACCGGGACCGCATAGATCCGGATTCCGCCCGGGCACCAGCGTTCCCCGGGCTGCGTCGAGCGCATGGCCTCGGCGGAGGCGGCGCGCTCTCCCTCGAGGCACAGGCCCCTCCGCCCGGAGAGGAACGCGCAGTAGGGGGAGGTGGCGGCCAGGGCGGGGGCCTCCGGGTCGAGCCCGCGCAGATGCCGTCCCGGCACGAAGGTGCCGAATGCGGTGCCCATGAGCCCGCAGACGGCGTCGATCTGCCGGTGCAGGTCGACGGGGTCGGCGAGATCCTCGATTCCCACTCGCCCGGGAACCGCCAGCCAGCGGTCGCCGACCAGTCCGCGCCCGAGGCCGAACGGCGCGAGCGCCCGCCGCAGCTCATCGGGGGGGAGACCGAGGCCTGCGGCCCTCCGCCGGAGGTCACCGAACTCGAGGAGCAGGCGGAGGCGGGCCGCCGCGTCTTCGGGACGGTCCTCCGCGGCTTCGTCGTCGCAGGGCATGGCGGGCGGCCCGTCCGATCCGGCCCGGAGGAGGAGCACCGGCGCCAGCGAGCGCCGGCTGAACTCCGCGCAGGGCCCCGGCGCCGCTGCGGCCGCCGCGGAAGCGATGACGACCGCGCCCGCCGCGTCTTCCGGGACGTCCGCCAGTGCGCGAGGCGCCACCGGCAGCACGGGACCCGGGGCCGGAAACGGCAGCGTCGCCGCCGCGTCGTCCGGGACCACGAGGAGGATGTGTCTGCCGGCGGTCAACTCCGCTCCCCGGCGCCCGCGAGGTGGATCTCCACCGTGGTTCCGCCGGCAGGCCGGGAATCGAGGGCAATGGAACCGTTCTGGACGAGCAGCAGCTGCCGCGCGAGGTAGAGCCCGAGGCCTTCTCCCGCCTCCTCGCCCTCCCGCCGACGGAAACAGGTGAACGCCTGCGGGAGCTCGGCCTGCGGGATGCCGGGCCCGTTGTCGGCCACCTCGATCCGGGAGCGATCCGGTTCGCTGAACAGGCGCACGCGGACCCAGGTGCCCGCCGGAGTGTGGACGTGGGCGTTGCGCAGGACGTGGACCAGCACCCGGGCGAGCAGCTCCGGGTCGGCGAGGGCGGGATGCTCCGGCGAGGGGTACTCCTCCGCCACCAGCTGCCCCTTGCCCTCGAACCGGGGCCGGAACCCCTTCACCACGCGTGCCAGGACCTCCGAGAGCCTCACCGGCTGCAACTCGATCTCGTCGAGGACGGTGCCGGTCTCCACGAGGAACAGGTCCCGCAGACGACCCACGAAGGCCGCCAGCCTCTCTGCCTCGCGGTTGGCCATCCCGAGGAGTTCCGGCAGCCGCGACTTGTCCACGAGACGGTTGCCGGAGGTCATCGACAGCACGGAGAGGATGGTGGTGAGCCGCGTGCGCAGCCGATGGAGCACCTCGCTCACGAGGTTCCGCCGCAGGTGGGAGACTCCGGAGAGCGCCGTGATGTCGCGGAGGGAGACGAGCCGGCGTCCCTCCGCGAGCGGCCGCACCTCCGCCGCGACCACCCGGTTCCCGATCCTCGCCTCGACGACGGAAGGCCCGGTCGATGCCCCGGCGAGGACCTGTCGGAGGGCCGGGGCGTCGAGGGAGTCGGCGACGTCCGTGCGTCCCACGGCGCGCCGGTCGAGCGAGAGCCACCGGAGCGCCGGCTCGTTCGCCTGTTCCAGCTCCCCGCGCGGTCCGAACACGAGGACCCCGACCGGGAGCAGGTCGGCCAACTCGGCAAAGGCGTTATCCCACACGCTTGGCCTCCTCGGCCGACAGGCCGTCGGGCCGCCGCTCCTCGCCGTCCATGAAGATCCTCGCCTCCACCGGGCCGTGGTCGAGGACGCGGACCTCCGGCTCGCAGTCTTCCTCCGCCGCCCGGTCGATCTGCCGGAGGCGGCGGTCGAGCATCGAGAGGAGGCTCCGGAACGCGGACGTCTCCGCCACCTGGCGGCGGATGAGACGGGACGAGTCCGCCTCCACCGGTGGCCTCGCCCGGGCGCGGGCGAAGGACAGGCGGGACAGGAGCTCGTCCCGGTTCTCCGCGAACGGGGGATACCCCACGCGCACGACCGCGGCGCGGCCTCCCGAGCCGAGCAGGCGGCGGACCTGGAGCACCCGGCCGGGACGGATCAGGCCACCGCGGATGATGCCGGGGTTGCCGACGGCGGCGATGCGCCGGCCCGCCACCAGTTCGCAGCGTTCCGCCACCGCGCGGATGTCGATGTCGAGTCCCGCCACGACGCGGGCGTCGGCGAGGTGGCGGACGGTGACGCTGCCCACCGCGTCGATCGTCAGGTCCGGACCGGTGGCGATCCCATGGATGATGACGTCACCGCCGGCGAGGATCTCCGCGCCGCGCACGTCGCGCGAGATGGACACGCAGCCCGCGGCCTCCACACGGAGCCCGGCACGGACGCTGCCCAGGACGAGGATGTCGCCGTCGTGGCGCACCTCGCCCGTGGAGGCTCCGACGTCGCCGTGGATCGTGAGCGTGCCCGTGGCCATGGGACCAGCGGATTCATCGGCTCACGGACGCGTCGGGCTCAAGCGGGATCAGACCTCGTCGGCGTTCTCGACGACCCGGCTCAGGAGCCCGTAGGCCACGGCCTCTTCCGCGGACAGCCAGTAGTCCCGGTTCAGGTCCTCGAGGATCCGCGCTTCGGTCTGGCCCGTCTCCGCGCAGAGGAGGCGGTTGATGCGCTCCCGGATGCGCAGGATCTCGCGGGCCGAGATCGCGATGTCGGAGGCCACGCCCTGCATCGCCTGGGACGGCTGGTGGAGCAGGATGCGGGTGTTCGGGAGCGCCAGGCGGCGGCCCTTGTCGCCTCCGAGCAGGACGATCGTGGCCGCGCTGGCGGCGAGACCCACGCAGATCGTCGTCACGGGGCAGCGGATGAAGCGCATCGCGTCGTAGATCGCGAAGCCGTCGTCCACGGCGCCGCCCGGGGAGTTGATGAGGACCTTCACCGGAGCGTCCGGGGCCTCGGCCTCCAGGAGCAGCAACCGCGGCAGCACGCGGCGCGTGAGTTCGGCCGAGATCGGCTCCGAGATCAGGACCGTGCGGACCTTCATGAGACGGTCGTTGATGCGATCCTCGCGGGCGTCCGGCTCGTCGCCGCACTCCGCGGAAGGCCTCCGGTCCGGGTCGGGTCTGTCGTGCATGGTGCGTCCCCCGTCTTTTGGAGCGGGCGATTGTAGCGTCGGCCCGCGGCGCCGCCTCGATTCCGCGGGTCCTCCCCCCGATCGGAGCGCCGGCCGGAGGGCCGTTGCGGCGGACTTCGGTCAATCTGTATCATGTTCCCCGGACGGGGTTTCCGTATTCACCGCCGCCGGCGGGAGCGCGCATGAACGCGAAGATCGAGATCGTGAAGGGCGCATCGCCCAAGACTCTCCTCCTCGATGGCCACAAGCCCGTGGTGCTGGGCCGCGCGGAGTCGTGCGACCTGCACATACTGGCCGGACCGGTCTCGCGCGAACACTGCCGCATCGAGTTCGACGGCAAGGTCTGGCTGCTCGTCGATCTGTCCTCCCGGAACGGCACGTGGATCGGGGAGGAGCGCATCAAGTCGCGGCCACTCGGCCAGGGCGAGGTCTTCAGCCTCGGGAAGGTCGTCTTCATCCGGTTCGTCCACGAGGCGGTCGCCTCCGCGTCGGCCCCGAAGGCGTCCGCCGCGGCGCCCGCCCCGGTGCCGCCCCCCGGCGCCCCGCCGAAGGCTGCGCCGGCGCCGGTCGCCCCGCCGAAGGCCGCGCCGCCGCCTGCTCCGCCGAAGGCTGCGCCGGCGCCGGCCGCCCCGCCGAAGGTCGCGCCGGCGCCGGCCGCCCCGCCGAAGGCCGTTCCATCACCGGCCCCGGCGAAGCCCGCGGCGCCGAAGGCCAGCGACGGCAAGACGCGACCGATGCCGCCACCTCCCGTGAAGGCCCCGCCGAAGCCGGTTCCGGCCCGGGCCGTGGAGGCGGAGGGCGCGGCCTGCGCGTTCTGCGGGGAGGCGCTCGGCGCGAACGACCCCACCGTCAAGGAAGGGGACAAGGTCCTGCACCCGGACTGCCGCGAGTTCTTCGTCCTCCGGGAGAAAGAGATCGGGGGGGTGAAGATCGTGGAGCGCGTGGGCGCGCCGCGCCCCCTCCAGCGGCTCCGCGCCCATCAGCCTTCTCTGAAGCGGCACGTCCTGCTGCACGGCTTCCTGCCGGAGACGCGGGGAGGTGACGAGTTCCGGACCCGCCTGCTCACGGAGGTCCGCACCGTCTCGCGGATCCTGCACCCGCGCATCCTCCAGATCCACGACCTGGTCGAGGAGAAGGGCGTCTGCCTCGTCGTGACGGAGTACTTCGAGGGGCGTCCCCTGCAGGAAGTGCTGAAGAAGCAGAACTTCGTGAAGGTGCCCGCCGCGCTCCAGATCGCTACGCAGATCGCCGAGGGCCTGGCGCACGCCGAGACGCAGGACTACGCCCTGGATCGCCTCCGCCCGTCGGACATCTACGTGGACGACGACAGCCAGGCGAAGATCGACCTGTTCCGGCCGCCCCTCGCGCTGCCGCTCGACGTCTCGGCGGTCTGCTACGTGGCCCCGGAGGTCGTCTCGGCGGGCGGTCTGCGCCCCACGACGGGGCGGCCGGAAGTCACCCACGTCCCCGAGGCGCTGCGGAGCGCCGTCTACAGCCTGGGCGCCATCCTGTACCACATGCTCGCCGGCATCGCCCCGTTCGGGGGCGACACGGTCGAGGACCTGATGCCGAAGATCCTGAACAAGGCCCCGCCGAATCTCAGCCGCGTCAACCTGAAGGTGTCTCCGGCCCTGGCGCGCATCGTGGAGCGGGCCATGAGCCGCGACCCTGCCCAGCGGCCGGCCGACTTCCGCACGCTCTACGCGGATCTGCGGAAACTCGCGACGCCGGGAGTGTGAAGCCCGGCGTTTCGGGTACACTGCCCGCGGGGCGGGATTGCGACCTCCGCTCAGGGTGGTCATGGAAGACACGACGAAGCGATTCCTGGACCTGGCCGTCGACCGGGGTTTCGTCACCCGGGCGCAGGTCGACGAGTGCCTGAAACTCCGCGAGTCGTTCCGCGAGGTCGGCGTCGACCAGAAGGTCGAGGACCTTCTGGTGAAGAAAGGCTATCTCGGAGAGGAGGCCGCGGGCCGCCTCCGGCGCGAGCTCTCGGGCATGCGCGTCGGGAAATACCGCACCCTGGAGCGCCTCGGGGAGGGCGGGGCCGGCGTCGTCTACAAGGCCGTCCAGGAACCTCTCGAGCGCGTCGTCGCCATCAAGCTCCTGTCCAGCGCCCGCGCCGGCTCCCCGGAGTACCTCGAGCGCTTCCAGCGCGAGGCCCGCATCGCCGTCACGCTGAACCACCAGAACATCGTCCGCGGGCTCGATTACGGCCAGGCCGACGGCTATCACTACTTCGTGATGGAGTTCGTCGAGGGCGAGTCGCTCAAGCGGGTCATCGGCCGCGAGGGGATGATCGAGGAGAAGCGGGCCTTCCGGATCGCGCTCATGGCGGTCGAGGGGCTGCGGCACGCCGCCGGGTTCAACCTGGTCCACCGGGACATCAAGCCGGAGAACATCCTGCTCGCCGCCGACGGCGTCGCCAAGGTCTGCGACCTCGGCCTCGCCAAGCCCTCGATGCTCGAGACGGCCCAGGCGGTGAAGGACGGCCAGACGATCGGCACGCCGCTGTACATGTCGCCGGAACAGATCCTCGGCCAGCAGGAGGCGGACTTCCGCTCCGACGTCTACAGCCTCGGCGTGACGCTCTACGAGATGGTGACGGGGCAGCGGCCGTTCTCCGGCCAGACGGTGGACGAGATCGTCCGCAAGCACCTCCGCGAGCCGCCCGCGGACCCGCGCGAACTGAACATCAAGCTCTCTCCGTCCGCGGCCACCGTCATCCTGAAGATGCTCCTGAAGAAGCCCGAGGAGCGCTACGCCTCGCTCGACGACCTGCGCGAAGATCTGCAGGCCGTGGTGGACGGCCGGCCGCCCCGTCACGCCATCCAGATCGGGCGCCGCAAGCCGGCGGGCGCGGCCCGGGTCGACCTCGACGAGCACCGCCCGCGGCTGGCGCCGGGGCGGAGGCGCAGCCCGCTGCTCCTCGTCCTCGGCGCCGTCGCGGTGGGTGGTGCGGCGGCGGCGTTCGTGATCCTGTCGCCGTTCGGCAAGGGCCCCGCGACGCCCACGCCGGGCCCGACCCCGGGCCCCGAGGTCCCCGGTCCCACCGTCCCCGACCCCGCGGAGGCCCTGCTGGCGGAGGCGGTCGAGTACCTCCGCGCCAACCCCGAGGCCTCCTTCGAGGCCAAGGTGGAGAGGCTCGCCCTCGTCATCGAGAAGCACCCCGCCACCCGCTACGCCCTCGACGCGAAGGAGCGCATCCGCGCCCTCACGGCCGAGAGGGATGCCGCCGCGGCGCAGCGCAAGGACGCCGCGCGCCGGGCCTTCGACGGGCTGCAGCAGGAAGCCGCGCGGCTGGCCGGCGAGATGCGCTACGCCGACGCGGCCGCCGTCTTCGGGCGGTACCCCTCGGAGTACGCGGACACGGAGTACCCCGAGAAGGCCCGTCGGGAGGCCTCCCGCCTGCTCGCGGAGGCCGAGGAGAAGGCGAAGGCGGCGATCGAGGATGCCGACACGCGGATGCGCCGCGGCGACTTCGCCGGCGCGGAGGCCGCGCTCGACCCGCTCGCCCGGATGGGGATCCCGGGCATCGCCGACCGCGCCGGGCAGAAGCGCGAGGAGATCCGGGCGGCGAGGGCCGTCGAGGCCGAGGCGCGCGAAGAGGGCGAGGCGTTGTTCCGGTCCGTGGTGGGGGCGGCCTTCGCGCGCGCGGCGCGCGGCGAGGACGAGGGGGCGGAGGAGGACCTGGTGAGGGCTGGCGAGGAGGCGAAGCTCGCCGCGTTCCGCCAGGACCTCGACGATGCCTTCCGCGACCTGCGGGAGGTCGGCCGGTTCCGCTCGGCGCTCATGTCCGGAGCGCGGAAACTCGTGGACCGGGCGGAGGAGTTCGTCCTGCTGAACCCCGCCGGCGCGAAGACGGCGGGGAAGATCACCGCCGCCGATGCGGACGGCCTGCGCCTTCTCCGGGGCACGAAGGAGGAGGTCGTCGCATTCGCCAACCTGAGTCCCCCGGACCGGTTGCGCCTGGCCTTCCTCGCCCTCGAACTGGGCCGGGGCGAGGATCACCGCGCGGCGGCCCTCCACTTCATCTGCTACGGCCTGTTCGAAGCCGCGGAGGCGGAGATCGAGGCCGCGCGCGTCGCCGGCCTCGACGTCGCCCCGATCCGCGTGCGCCGCGACATGATCGTCGCCTATGCGCGCGAGCGGGCGGACGCGGAGATCCGCAAGGCCGAGATCCTCACGAGCCAGAAGCGCCTCGCGGAAGCCCGCGACACGCTGGCCTCCGCAGTCCTGCTGGCCCCCGGCTACGCGCGGCTGCGGTTCGCGCTCGGCTCCGTGCTGCTCGATCTCGGCAAGTCGGCGGAGGCGGTGCCCGAACTTCGCCGGGCGCAGGAGCTCGGCTACGACGACCCGGTGCTGCACTACCGGATCGGCTGGGCCCTCGCGGACCTCCTCCGCCCGGAGGAGGCGGTGGCCGAACTCGAGCGTTTCCGCGCCTCGGCGCCCGCCGGGCACCCCGACCTCCCGTCCGCCGAGAAGATGCTCGGGAACCTCCGGGAGAGCGCTCTCTCCGGCAAGATGAAGGCCCTCGAGGACCAGATGAAGACGGCCTTCCGGCGGAAGGACTACGAGAAGGCCGTCTCCCTCGGCGCCGATCTGCTGCGCCTGAACCCCGCCCACGAGGAGGCGTTGCTCCACGTCGCCCGCGGCCGGCTCGAGCAGGGGCAGATCCTCGCGGGCTACCTGGCGCTCCGGGAGGCGCTCGCGGCGGTGCCGGCCGGCAAGAAGGCCCCGGAGTTCAAGCGTCTCCTGCGCGCCCTGGAGAAGGACCACTCGGCGAACCCCCGCAGCCTGGAACTGAACCAGAAGGGGATGATCGAGTTCGAGTCCGGGGGTTACGCGGTGGCGGTGACGGCGTTCTCCCAGGCCATCGAGGAGTCGAGGCTCAACGCCGAGGCCTACTACAACCGGGCGCGCGCGCACACGCGCATCGGCGAGATGAACAAGGATGCGAAGGCCTACGCGGCGGCGAAAGAGGACTACGTCGCCGCCGCCGGCATCCGGCCGGAGATGGGAGAGGCGAAGGAGGGACTCGCCACCGTCTGCTACTACCTCGGCGAGTACGAGGACGCGCTGGACTACGCCCGGGAGGGGATCCTCGCGCTGCCGAACCGCTGGCAGTCGATGAACATCGCCGGCCTGATCTTCCACGTACGCGGCGAGTACTCCACCGCGCTGGAGTTCTTCGACCGCGGGCTGAAGGTGGCCCCCGACGAGGTCACCCTCCTCGTGAACAAGGCGCTGGCGCTCGAGGGGCTCGGCCGGAAGGACGAGGCCGCGGATGCGCTCCGGACGGCGACGAAGAAGACGCCCACCGAGGCGCAGCTCCGGCAGATCAACGAGATCATGAAGCGGCTCATCGAATGACGTGCGGCGCGGAGCGGCGGACTTGAGAACCGGTCTCATCGACACCCTGCATCCGGCGCCGCGAGGCGTCGTCTTCGACTACGGCAACACGCTGATCCCCTTCGGTCAGCGCGAGGTCGATGCCATATCCGCGGACCTCGCGGCCTTCATCGGCGGCGAGCTGCCCGGCGCGACCCCCGAGGCGGTGCGCCCGGCCCTCGCCGCGACGCTCGTCGGCCTGCACCGGGAGCGGGAGGCGACCAACCGGGAGTCCGACCCGCGGGACGTGTTCCGTCGGACGTTCGCGGCGCTGGGCCGCGAGGTCTCCGAGGACGGGCAGGCGGCGCGCGGCGTGGCGGCGCTCCACGACGCCTTCGTGCGGGCCTGCGCCCTCGCGCCGGACACGGTGACGGTGCTCGAGGACCTGCGGCGGCGCGGCCTCGCGCTGGGCCTCCTCAGCAACTACTCGCTCGCCTCGGCCATCCGTTCTTCGCTCGTCCGCCTGGGGATCGACGGGTTCTTCGACGCGGTCCTGGTGTCCGCGGACCTCGGCGTCGTGAAGCCCGAGCCCGTGCTGTTCGCCCGCATCGCCGCGGACCTCGGCCTTCCGCCCCACGACATCCTGCTCGTCGGCGACAACCTGAAGGCCGACGTGGCGGGCGGCGCGGCGGCGGGCATGCGGACGGCGCAGGTGACCGAGCACCTCGGCGGCGCCTACTACTTCGTGCACCCGGACGAGACCCACGCCGACGTGGCCCCGGACCTCGTCCTCCCGCGGCTGATCGACCTCGTGGACCGGAGGTGAGCATGGCGGAGACGGAGCGGCTGTTCCTCCTCGACGGGACGGCGCTGGCCTACCGCTCGTTCTTCGCGTTCCTGCGCAACCCCCTGTTCGACGGGAAGGGACGCAACGTCTCCGCCGTGTTCGGCTTCACGGGGATGCTGTTCCAGCTCCTCGAGAAGGAGAAGCCCCACCACATCGGCGTCGCGTTCGACCCGCCGGGGCCGACCTTCCGGCACGAGCGGTTCGCGGAGTACAAGGCGACGCGGCAGAAGATGCCGGAGGAGATGGTGGATTCCCTCCCCGCGATCCGCGAGGTCGTGGAGGGGTTCCGCATCCCCATCTTCGAACTGCCGGGCTACGAGGCCGACGACGTGCTGGGCACGCTCGCGCGGCAGGCGGAGGAGCGCGGCATCGAGACGTGGCTCGTCACGGGCGACAAGGACCTCATGCAGCTCGTGACGGAGCGCGTGCGGATCTACAACCTCCTGAAGCAGCCGCTCGAGGTGTACGGCCCCGGCGAGGTGAAGGCGAAGATGGGCGTGCCGCCCGAACGGATCGTGGACTACCTCGGGCTCACGGGGGACTCCTCGGACAACATCCCCGGCGTGCCCGGCATCGGGCCGAAGACCGCCGTCACCCTCCTCGAGGCGTTCGGCAGCCTCGACGGGCTCCTCGCGCGGGTGGAGGAGGTCACGCAGAAGCGGGCGCGGGAGAGCCTGCTCGCCAACCGCGAGCAGGCGCTGCTGTCGCGGGAACTGGCGCGCATCCGGACCGACGTGCCGGTGACGCTCGACCTCGAGGCCGTCCGCGTGGGCAGCCGGGACGACCGGCGCCTCGTGGGCCTGTTCCGCGAGTACCAGTTCAACGGCTTCCTGCAGAAGCTGCGGCCGGAGCAGGTCGAGGCGCCGCGCGACTACCGCACCGTGCGGAGCGAGGCGGACCTCGAGGCGCTCGTCGCGGAGCTCCGCGCGGCGCCGCGCTTCGTGTTCGACACCGAGACGACGGGCATCGACCCGCTGCGCGCGGAGCCCGTCGGGCTGTCGTTCTCCGTGCGCCCGCACCAGGCGTGGTACGTGCCGCTCAACCTGTCGCCGCCGTACTTGCCGCCCGCGGAGATCCTCGCGCGGCTGTCCGCCGTCCTCACGGACCCGCGGATCGGCAAGGCCGGGCAGAACGTGAAGTACGACTTGAAGGTGCTCGCCCGCGCGGGCATCGAGGCGGCGCCGATCGTGTTCGACACGATGCTCGCCTCGTTCCTGCTCGACCCGGCCTCGCGGCAGCACAACCTCGACGCGCTCTCCCTCGTCCACCTGAACCTGCGGAAGATCCCGACCTCCGACCTCATCGGGAAGGGCAAGGACGAGATCACGATGGACCGCGTGCCGGTGGAGAAGGTGGCGGAGTACGCCTGCGAGGACGCCGAGGTCACCCTGCGCCTCATGGAGCTCTTCGAGCCGCGGCTCGAGGCGCTCGACCTGTCCCGCCTGAACCGCGAGGTCGAGGTGCCGCTCGTGGCCGTGCTCGCGCGGATGGAGAGCCGCGGGGTGTTGCTCGACGCCGCCGTGCTCGGACGGATGTCGGTGACGATGACCGCGGAGATCGCGCGGCTCGAGCAGGAGATCAAGGTGCTGGCGGGCGTGGAGTTCAACCTGAACTCCCCGCAGCAGCTGGGCGCCGTGCTCTTCGAGACGCTGAAGATCCAGGAGGGGCGGAAGCAGAAGCTGAAGGTGACCTCCTCCACCGGGCAGTACGCCACGGACCAGGAGACGCTGGAGGCCTACGCCGACCACCCCATCGTCCGGAAGATCTTCGACTACCGCGAGTACGTGAAACTGAAGGGAACCTACGTGGACACGCTGCCGGCGCTCGTGAACCCCGCCACCGGCCGGATCCACGCCTCCTACCACCAGGCGGTGGCGGTGACCGGGCGGCTGTCCGCCTCGGACCCGAACCTGCAGAACATCCCCATCCGCACGGAGGTCGGCCGGGAGATCCGCACGGCCTTCGTGGCGCCGCCCGGGCACGTCCTGATGTCCGCCGACTACAGCCAGATCGAACTCCGGGTCCTCGCGCACCTCTCGGGGGACGAGACGCTGATCGCGGCGTTCGTCGAGGGGAAGGACATCCATGCCGACACGTCGTCGCGGATCTTCGGGGTGGCGCGGGAGCTCGTGACGCCGGAGATGCGCAGCCGCGCCAAGGCCATCAACTTCGGGATCATCTACGGGATGGGCCCGCAGCGGCTGTCGCGGACGACGGGCATCTCGATGGGGGAGGCGCGGGAGTTCATCGAGGCTTACTTCCGCACGTACCCGCGGGTCCGCGACTTCCAGGAGGAGTGCAAGCGGCGGGCGCGCGAGGAGGGCTACGTCCAGACGCTCCTCGGCCGGCGGCGGCACATCCGGGACGAGATCAACTCGACCGACCGGCGCGTGGCGGTGAACGCGGAGAACGTGGCCATCAACACGCCGATCCAGGGCACGGCGGCGGACCTCATCAAGGTGGCGATGATCCGCATCGACGAGCGCCTGCGGCGGGAGCGGCGGCGCGCGGGGATGATCATCCAGGTCCACGACGAGCTCGTGCTCGAGGTTCCGGAGGAGGAGCGCGAGGCGGTGCGCGCGCTCGTCCGCGAGGAGATGGAGAACGCCCTCACGCTGGCCGTCCCCATCGTGGTCGGCCTCGGCGAGGGCCCGAACTGGCTCGCCGCCCACTAGTGTGGTGTCGCAGAAGTTCTTTATCGGTTATTCTCTTCCGCGGAGGTAGAC
>JADHED010000313.1_pt1 | contig 65701 bp, 71 predicted proteins | sample 8952041 | NCBI WGS metagenome assembly JADHED01 (sample SAMN16124423, study PRJNA663239) | bioreactor sludge metagenome | isolation source: sludge (control) | place: India:Bengaluru | collected 2018-09-08 | reverse complement strand
AGGGGCTGGGGGAGGGCCAGAGAGGTTACGCAAACTGATAAGCCCTCCCCTAACCCCTCCCGCAAGCGGGAGGGGGATTCAAAGCCTTGGCAGGGTCACACCCTTCTGCCCCATATATTTGCCTGCACGGTCGGCATAGCTGGTCTCGCACGGTTCATTGCCTTGCAGGAAGAGGAACTGGCACGCGCCTTCATTGGCATAGATTTTCGCGGGCAGCGGTGTGGTGTTTGAAAATTCGAGCGTGACATGACCTTCCCAGCCAGGCTCGAGCGGGGTGACGTTCACGATGATACCGCAACGGGCGTAAGTGCTCTTACCCAAACAGATCACGAGCACGTCGCGCGGCACGCGGAAATATTCGACGGTGCGGGCAAGCGCAAAGCTGTTCGGCGGGATGATGCAGACATCGGTTTCGCGGTCGACAAAGCTTTTGGGATCAAATTCCTTGGGGTCGACGACGCTCGAATCAACATTGGTGAAAATCTTGAATTCCGGCGCAACACGCGCGTCATAGCCGTAAGAAGACAGGCCATAGCTGATGCATCCATCGCGGCGCTGCGCCTCGACAAACGGCTCGATCATCCCGTTTTCGAGCGCCTGCTGCCTGATCCACTTGTCCGAAAGAATTGCCATGCTGACTCCCTGTCCCCACATTTCGTCACCCCCGCGAAGGCGGGGGTCCATCACCCGAGGCGTAAATTTCAACGGCAGGAGATGGATTCCCGCCTTCGCGGGAATGACGAAAAAAAGGAAGGGGGAAATTAAGTGGCGGTCAGCTTTTCAGATTCGCCGGGCCAAATCCGTGTGGCAGAAGTTCGGATAGCAAATGCGTTTCATAGCCGTTGGCATGCGCGCAATGGACGGGCAGATCGATGGCGACCTCGTCCGCAACTTCCTTGATCACCTGACGACAGCGACCGCAAGGTGTGATGGGCTCGGAACCAATAACGGCTCCACCCTCGGATGATTTTGGACCTCCCGCGACCGCGATTGCCACAATCTGCCGCATCTGACCTTCGCTGTTCGCTTTGGCGATGGCGACCGTTTCGGCACACAGGGTCATTCCATAGCTGGCATTTTCGAAATTGGCACCGGTGACAATCTGCCCGTCATCCAGCAACAGCGCCGCGCCGACATGAAAATTAGAATAAGGCGCATAGGCATTATGCGCGGCATCGATTGCCGCACGGACCAGTTTTTCGTTCATTTCGCTCATTCGCGCACCACCACCCATTGCACCGGTTCATCCACGCCATCGATACGGCGCTGCGGGTTGGCTGTCCACATCACCCAGGGGCGCGCAGCATATTCGGGCAACAGCCAGGTCTTTTCGAGCCACACTGTGCGATCGATCGAACTGCTCAACCGGTACTGTTCTTCGAAATCCTGACTGATCTTCAGAATGGCCGGTTTGCCGAGATGCGCTTCGATCTGCGACAGGAAGGTTGCAACTTCGGAAAGCACCAATGCGCGATCCGGCTTGCTGGCACATGTTTCGGTAAAACTGAAATCGACCGCTGCGGGCAATGCCGTATCGCTGCGCGCGACTGTTGTGATGAATAGGGTCGCCTGATCGCTTGCAAGCCGGCACAAATCATAGCGGTGCATCGGGCCATAACGCACCCCGGCCTCCCTTGCAGCGGCAACGTTGGCGGCAAAGCTGCCATCGCGGTTTTTTGATCCATCGGTTGCCGACACATAGGCAAAATCTACACCCGTTGCTGCGAGCATGCCCCAATCGAGCTTGCCGTGCGATGCGTCGACGACGATGCCCTGCACCGGATAATCCTCACGCGAAGGTGCCCAGCCGAGAATGGCGCGCCAAGTGAGAAAAGCGCCTGCCAGCAGCACGAGCATGATCGCGCCCAAACGCCAAAGCCTGAATTTCCCGCTGGCCATCGCTGTCCTCTAATCCTGCCTGATGGCCTATTGCTTGATGTGCAGGACGCAGATCAATGTGAATAATCGCCGCGCTGTCGCAAAATCGACCTCGATCTTGCCTTCCAGCCGCTCGATCAAAAGCTCCGCCGCGCTGTTGTGCACGCCGCGCCGCGCCATGTCGATTGTCTCGATCTCGGCGGCAGTCGCCTTGCGGATCGCCTGATAGTAACTGTCACAGATGGCGAAATATTCGCGCACCGGGCGCTGGAACCGGCCGAGACCCAGGATCAGGGTTTCGTGGGGAGTGCCATCTTCACGGGATATATCGAGGACCAGCCGCCCCTCGGTGACGCTCAGCTTCAGCCGGTACGGTCCTGCATAGCCGTCACCCATATCGCGCAGCGGCTTGAAATGGTTTTCTTCGATCAGGTCAAAGATCGCGACCCGCCGTTCCTGCTCGATATCGGCGTTGCGACGCAATATGGTCGCTTCGTCGAGCTCTACGGATATGATGCGCGGGTCTGCCATGGGCTTCCTCTAGCCGATGCGTCGGCAGGGGCAAGAGGTTGCATTCTCCCGTCGCCCCTGCGCAAGCAGGGGCCGCCACAAGTTTACATCGCCATCGGATAGCAAACGTCTAGCGGTCCCTGCCTGCGCAGGGACGACGCCGGTTTGTCCACAGTTGTTTCAACGACTCTATTTCCGTCGCCCTATTGCGGTTGTCGCCCCCCTGCGCGATAGCACCCCTATGGCCGAACCCATCCGCCTTGCCGCCGTCAATGATGGCGAAGAACAGCGCCTGCCGCGCAATGTCGAGGCAGAGGCGGCCTTTCTTGGCGCGTTGATGATCGACAACCGCATCATCGAGGATGTCTCGATCAAGCTGCGGCCCGAGCATTTCTTCGAACCGCTGCACGGGCGTATTTTCGACCAGATATTGCGCCTCATCGACCGCAACATGCTGGTGACGCCGGTGACGCTGAAACCGCTGTTCGAAAGCGACCCGACGATGCAGGAGCTGGGTGGCCCCGGCTATCTCGTCAAATTGACGGCTGATGGCGCAGGCCTGATCGGCGCGCGCGATTTCGCGCAGCAGATTTACGACCTCGCCTTGCTGCGTGAACTGGTCAGCGTCGGTCGCGGGCTGGTTGAAGGTGCGCTCGACACCAGCGAAGCCGTCGATCCCAAGCTGCAGATCGAGCAAGCCGAGGCGCAGCTTTATAAGGTCGCCGAAGGCGAAGGTGAGACGGGGAGCATGAAGAGCTTCCTCGCCGCATCGACCGAAGCGATCAAGAATGTCGAAAAGGCGCTGAACAGCGGCGGACATCTGTCAGGTGTCACCACCGGGCTCGACAGCATCAACGCCAAATGCGGCGGCCTGCACAATTCGGACCTTATCATCCTCGCCGGGCGCCCCGGCATGGGCAAGACCTCGCTTGCCACCAATATCGCCTTCAACGCCGCACAACGCTGGTTGCGCGACCGTGAGGACGGAATCGACGAAGCCAAGAGTGTTGGTGCCAAGACGGCCTTTTTCAGCCTCGAAATGTCCGCTGACCAGCTGGCAACACGTATCCTTGCCGAGCAGTCCGGCATCTCTTCCGAAGCGCTGCGCATGGGCAAGATCAGCCGCGACGATTTCCGCGAACTTTCCCGCGCCAGCCGCGAATTGCAGGAATTGCCGCTCTATATCGACGATACCCCCGCGCTGACTATCGCTGGCCTGCGCACCCGCGCGCGACGCCTTCAACGCAAGCATGGCATCGGCCTGATCGTGATCGACTATCTGCAGTTGCTGCAGGGCTCGTCGCGCAGCAGCGACAACCGCGTCAACGAAATCTCCGAAATTTCGCGCGGGTTGAAGACGCTGGCGAAGGAATTGCAGGTTCCTGTCATCGCGCTGTCGCAGCTAAGCCGTGCAGTCGAACAGCGCGAAGACAAGCGCCCGCAACTGTCGGATCTGCGTGAATCGGGCTCAATCGAGCAGGACGCCGACATGGTCTGGTTCGTATTCCGCGAGGACTATTATGTCGCCGCGCGCGAGCCCAAGCATGGCAGCGACGACGATGTGAAGGCTACCGAGGAATATGAAAAGTGGCGGCAGGAAATGGAACGCGTCTTCGGCACCGCCGAACTGATCGTCGCCAAACAGCGTCACGGCTCGACCGGCAAAGTACGCATGAAGTTCGAGGCGAAGATCACGCGGTTCAGTGACCTAGCCGACGACAGCTATGCTGATCAGGGGTATGAATGAAGGCGCTGTTCGCAGCCGTTGGCCTGATGCTGGCTACTGCCGCCCCGGCAGAATCGATCAAGGAGCCATTTATGTTTCATGCAGCCGGCGAATTTGATGTCGCTCTGAAACCCGTTTCGGCGGCAGACGAAGCCTTGATGCGGATGTCCATCGACAAGCAGTTTCGTGGAGACCTCGAAGCAACCAGTGTTGGCCAGATGATGGCGGGCGGCAATGAGGCCAATGGCGCGCGCGTCTATGTTGCGCTCGAAACCGTCACCGGCAAACTGAAGGGGCGCAGCGGCAGCTTCATCCTCGCGCATCGCGGGACCATGTCCGCCAGCGGGCAGGCCTTGTCGGTGATAATCGTTCCCGACAGCGGGACCGACGAGTTGAAAGGCATCGCCGGAAATCTCGATATCGAAATCCGCGACGGCAAGCATTTCTATTCGATGGATTATACGCTGCCCGAGTAGGGATGCGGTCTTATCGACACAACCTCCCCATCGACTTGCGATGGGGAGGGGGACCGCCCGAAGGGTGGTGGAGGGGAAGCGGACGCAGTCCGCCCTATTAATTCAGCAATTCCCCTCCGTCAGTTGCTGCGCAACTGCCACCTCACCATCGCAAGTCGATGGGGAGGATTAAGCCAATCTCGCCGCCAAAATATAGTTGAGCGCTTTGTTTGAACTAAGGTGCAAGCCGGACAGCGGTGAAAAGGCAATGCCCTCTATTGCAATGACCTGTAGCCCCGCATCTGCCAGCAAGGCCGTGACCTCATCGGGTGTCAGGAACTTGACCCAGTCATGCGTTCCGCGCGGCACCTGGCCGAGCCGCTCGGCGGCCTCGACGAGGAACAGCTTTGAGGCAGCTGTGCGGTTCGGGGTCGACAGGATCATCAGTCCATTGGGTTTCAATCGCGCGGTCAGTTCGCCCACAAAGGCTGCCGGATCGGTGACATGCTCGATCACCTCCATCGAGGTCACAAGATCGAACTGGCCTAACCGCTGCGCCGCAAGCTCTCCCGCGCGATAGTCAATCGACAGCCCCGACTGCTCAGCATGTGCCTTTGCCGCCACAATATTCTCCGCAGCTGCATCGACTCCGGTCACTGCCGCGCCCAGCCTTGCCAAAGGCTCGCACAACAGCCCTGCCCCACAGCCGACATCGAGCGCAGCCTTGCCGGACAGCGGCTTCATCGCGGTTTCCTCGGTGCCGAAATGCCGGTCAATCTGTCGCCGGACAAAGCCCAAACGCACCGGATTGAGCTTGTGCAGCATCGCGCTCGACCCCTTGGGATCCCACCAGTCCGCCGCCAGCGCACCGAAATGCGCGGCTTCATTTGGGTCTATGGTAGTTTTTCTGTTCGCAGCTTGGCTTGCCTTTGTCATATCCTGTCCCTATCAGCGCCGCTGTTTGTAATATAGCCCTTTCACGCAAGGTTCCTATGGCCCGGATAGTCATGAAATTTGGCGGCACCTCGATGGCGGGGACCGAGCGGATTCGCCGCGTTGCGCAGATTGTGAAACGCCAGGCCGAAAAGGGTGACGAAGTCGCCGTGGTCGTCTCCGCCATGTCGGGCGAAACCGACCGGCTGGTGGGCTTTTGCCGCGAAGCCAACCCGCTGTACGATCCGGCCGAATATGACGTGGTCGTCGCATCGGGCGAACAGGTTACGTCAGGTCTTCTCGCGATCACCCTACAGGCGCTGGGATGCAAGGCGCGCAGCTGGCTGGGCTGGCAATTGCCGATCCACACCGACGATGCCCATGCCAAAGCACGCATTGGCACAATCGACAGCGAAGCCCTTCTCGCCTCGATGGCCGAAGGCACGATTGCCGTTATCCCCGGTTTCCAGGGGCTGACCGACGACAACCGCATCACCACGCTCGGCCGGGGAGGTTCGGATACGTCGGCGGTCGCGGTTGCCGCCGCAATCAAGGCCGACCGTTGCGATATCTATACCGATGTGGACGGCGTCTACACCACCGACCCGCGCATCGTCAGCCGCGCCCGCAAGCTGAAGGCGGTGACCTACGAAGAAATGCTCGAGCTGGCCTCGGTCGGCTCCAAGGTGTTGCAGACCCGCTCGGTCGGGCTTGCCATGAAAGAAGGCGTGCGCGTGCAGGTGCTCAGCTCCTTCATCGACGAAAACGCCCCCAGCGCAGATACCATCCCCGGCACGATGATCGTGACCGACGAAGAACTGGAGAATGCCCAAGTGGAACGCCAGCTGATCACCGGCATCGCCGCCGACAAGAATGAGGCGAAGATCACTTTGACCCGCGTGCCCGACCGCCCTGGTGCGGTGAGCCACATCTTCGCGCCGCTCGCGGAATCGAACATCAACGTCGACATGATCATCCAGAATGTCGGCCGCGACAAGGGCGAGACCGACGTCACCTTCACCGTGCCACAGGCAGACCTCGCCCGCGCCACCGACGTGCTGCAAAACCAGCGCGAAGCCATCGGCTATAACCGCCTGATCCCCGACACCAAGGTCGCCAAAATCTCGGTCGTCGGCGTCGGAATGAAGAGCCATGCAGGTGTCGCCTCCACGATGTTCACCGCGCTTGCCGACCGCAAGATAAACATTCAGGCGATCTCTACATCTGAAATCAAGGTGTCGGTGCTGATCGACGAGGATGAGACCGAATTGGCCGTCCGCGTGCTGCACACAGCCTATGGGCTGGATGGGGAGTAGAGATGGTTTTTGTTTGCGTTCGATGGCTTGCTCCAGCTGCACGCAGGAGTTTTGGAAAGTCTGTCACCAGTAAGATCAACAATGCAAGTATTTGAATTTACAAACCAGTCTTGATGTAGCGTTCGATCGCGTAATATCAAATTATCTGGACGCACATCTATTGGGGTTTTGATACTTCTCTTGATTATGTAATCGCCTTCAGCTTGACGAAAAAGTGATCCATTTTTCAGAAGCTCAATGATTCCTAGTTTTCCTGGGAAAATTTTGTACTTATGAGCGTTCATAAGATACTGTGATTCTTCTGAATTAAACTCGTATACACCTCTGGGATAATTCCAAAGATGGTCCGCCCAAGCTGCTTCTATGCCGTTCGCTCGTCCAAAAAAGCGGCGAGGCCTGGTTAAATCATAGTCATATCGTGTTGCAGATGGTAAACTGATGCCAGCATTTTGATTTACCGAGATCATCCCAATTTCTTGACCATTTATTGCAGTTTTCCAGCCGATTGCTTTTTGCTGTTGTTTCAGAAAATAGTATTCATTGTTGTCAATCAAACAGGGATCATAGCTCTTACGTATTTTATTGGGGTCAACACCAACCACTGCAGTCAAATAATTGCCGTTGGTATCTTTAGAATGTGTTGCCAAATGGAGCTCTTTGATACGTCCAACAGCACCTTTCACCCGCCAAATGTGGGGGCGGTGGTTCCCTAAACGAATTATAAGTGGCTCAGGCCCTGCTTCGATCGTAATCTCTGACGTCGTTGTTAGGATGCTCGATTTTGATAGACTCAAAGACGAAACTTGCGCGCCCTCGTAAATCAATAAGTCGATCAAGATCGTTCCGATATCGGCGGATCGTGCTTCGCATTTCGGTTCCGGCTCAAATTGCGCCCTTATCTGGCGTTCAAATGCTTCGCCAGCACGCACTTTATCGATTTCAAGCAATCGAGCTGCCAGCGGCCTCTTTTCCTGTACTAGCAAGTCGTTCGATGTCGCGCATGCGACCAAAACCGGGACTGCAAACAATGGCACCAAAATCTGACGCACTTTGCGAACAACTCTCCAAAACAGATTGTTATGTTGTCTCGCTAATCTATAGCGTCCGGCTTAACAAAGTCACAATTTCATTCAGTCGGTGATCCATGTCTAAACTCGCCCACCTCATGCACCGCGGTACCGAATTTCTAGGTTGCGAGGTCGCCATTATGTGCGGCGCGATGTCCTGGGTTTCGGAGCGCAATCTGGTTTCCGCCATCTCCAATGCAGGCGGGTTCGGGGTGATTGCTTGCGGGGCGATGACGCCCGAGTTGCTCGATGCGGAAATCGCCGCGACCAAAAAGCTGACCAGCAAGCCCTTTGGCGTCAACCTGATCACCATGCACCCGCAGATCATGGATCTGATCGCGGTGTGCGCAAAGCATCGGGTCGGCCATATCGTGCTCGCTGGTGGCCTGCCGCCCAAGGGCAGTATCGAGGCGATCAAGGATTCGGGTGCGAAGGTGCTGTGCTTTGCCCCTGCCCTCACGCTCGCCAAGAAATTTGCCCGTTCGGGCGTCGATGCGCTGATTATCGAAGGCAGCGAGGCAGGCGGGCATATTGGCCCCGTGGCAACCAGCGTTCTGGCGCAGGAAATCCTCCCCGAACTGGGTGAGCAGTTGCCGATCTTTGTCGCTGGCGGCATTGCGCGCGGCGGGTTGATCGCTAGCTATCTGGAGATGGGCGCGGCAGGTGTGCAGCTGGGTACCCGTTTCGTCTGTGCGCATGAAAGCATTGCGCACCCCAATTTCAAGCAGGCTTTCCTGCGCGCCAATGCCCGCGATGCGGTAGCCAGCGTGCAGATTGACCCGCGCCTGCCGGTGATCCCGGTCCGCGCGCTGAAGAACAAGGGCACCGAGGAGTTCACCAAGAAGCAAATCGAGGTCGCCGGCAAACTGGACCGTGGCGAGATCGATATGGAAGCCGCCCAGCTCGAGATCGAAACCTATTGGGCAGGCGCATTGCGCCGCGCGGTGATCGACGGCGATGTCGAATATGGATCGGTGATGGCCGGGCAATCGGTCGGCATGGTGCATGTCGAACGCCCGGTGGTTGACATCATCGCCAAGCTGGTGCGCGAGGCGGAAGAGGCTTTGGCTCGCTAAACTTTACTCGGTTTCGACCCAGCGGCCATCCTTGCGGACCAACAGCGCTTTCGAAACGCTGCGGTTTGCTTCATCAAAGGCAGACCCGACGTAAAATTTGAATTTCTCGTACATGGCGTCTGATGTGATGTTCGCCAGCATGATTTGATCGTCGGAAGGCACCGCAGCGACCAGCCGCCCGCTGAGCGATGCATCCAGATCATCCCAACCGCTGGCGAGAAGCATGCTGGCGACATAATCAATCTGCGGACTGATGACGACACCCGAGCCAAAATCCGCCGAGGATGGCAATGGCGGAAGCCCTGCAAGCACCTGCTTTTGCCCCAGGATTAAAGCGAGATCGGAACCAATGCCCATGTCGGCCAGATGTCCGGTGTCGATCAGCTTGCTGCCGGACCCTTCGTCCGAAACGAGGACTGTTTCAATCGAAGCCGTAAAAGGTTCGGAAACAATCTGATTTTCATCTTGATTCGCTTCTCTCAGCATCCGGTTTCGGCTTTCAGCATAGCCCTTTGATCGCACCACCAGACGCAGTTTTTCGATTGCCGCCATTTGTGCCCTATCTCCAATCTCGCCGGTCGTAGACGTTTGTTGTGGCTCGGAAGCCACAGACGTCGTTTCGGCGAGCAGCATCACGGTCACAAATGCAATGCACCGCCCTGTGCGTTGTATTCCAATCATAGGTCCGCTTAGAATGTTGACCGAAGGGCGTCACCTTGTAGCGGAGAACTGGTACAGCGCTGCAATATGGCCGCATGGCGAAAGCGGCGCGAACTGCTGTCTTGCATCGACAACACAGCCGCCGCATAAAGCACGGCATGGAAGACTCCGATCATTTAAAACCCCTCGACCCCGCTTATGTGACGGTGATGCGTATCGGAGCAGCCATTTTTGCGGCAGTTCCGTTGATCGGCGCACTGATTCTCGAGACGGCACAACTGACAGCGACCGGCATGTTCATCATCCCGGTCGCACTACTCGCCGCATGGTTCGTCCTCGTCGTTCCGGGACGGCGTTTTGCCCGCTGGCATTATGCGCTGGGAGCCGACCGGTTGCGGATCGTGCGCGGCTATCTCTTCTATAGCGACACTGTCGTGCCGCTTGGGCGCATCCAGCATATCGATGTCCATCAGGGGCCCATCATGCGGCGCTACGATCTAGCCACTCTGACCGTCCATACCGCTGGCAACCACAACGCTTCGGTCAGCCTGCCCGGCCTGCGTCATGAAGATGCTGTCGCGATGCGCGAGACGATACGCGAATATATCAAGGCGGCGCAGGGTTGACCGACAACGACGAAATGTCCCCCTCCCGCTTGCGGGAGGGGTTAGGGGAGGGCCCGAGCAAAGAGGGCACATCACCTCCGCACGCCCTCCCCCAGCCCCTCCCGCAAGCGGGAGGGGAGCAATATGAAGGCCAGCGGCTGCATCCGCTTGGGCTGATCGTCCATTTCGTAACCGGGCTGCCGCAATTGTTGTTCCCCATTGTTGCTGCAACCTTTGGCGTGCGCGCGTCTGATAATCCGGCGTTCATACCGCTGATCATCGGAGCGATGCTGCTGGTCAGCCTGTTCTTTCGCTGGCTGGCATGGATGCGATTCCAGTATCATCTGGGTGACGACGATATCCGTATCGAAAAGGGTATCATCAGCCGCTCCGCCCGCTCGATTCCCTATGATCGTATCCAGGACGTCAGTATCGAGCAAAAACCCCTCGCACGTCTGCTGGGCCTGGGTGAGGTCAAGTTCGAAACCGGTGGCGGTGATGGCGAGGATGCCAAGCTGAGCTATGTCTCGCTGGGCGATGCCGAGCGGCTGCGTGAGACGATCAAGGCGCGCAAGGCTGGCCAGGGAACAACCATAGGCGAGACGGAAGCCGTCGAAGAGGAAGGCGGAGCGACGGTATTCGCGATGGACACCGGCAGATTACTGACGCTTGGCTTATACTCGTTCAGCCTCGTGATTTTCGCGGTGCTGGGCGGCATCGCGCAGCAGTTCGATTTTCTGCTTCCATTTGATTTCTGGGATCTTAGCGGCTGGATCGACACGGCAGAGGTCAACGGCGTGTCCATTGACGACATCGATGTGGCGACGCGCATTTATGGGGCGATCGCCGCTCTCATCGGGCTGGTTGCTATCGGCATTTTCACCGGCATCGTCCGCACTTTCCTGACCGACTATGGCTTCCGGCTGGAACGCACCTCCAAGGGGTTCCGGCGGCGGCGCGGGCTGCTGACGTTGACCGATGTGGTGATGCCGGTCGCGCGCGTTCAGGCGGCGATTGTCGAAACCGGGCCGGTGCGCAAGCGCCGCGGTTGGCATGCGCTCCGCTTTGTCAGCCTGGCGCAGGAAAGCAAACAGGAAAGCCATCATATGGTTGCCCCGCTCGCGCGGCTGGATGAAATCTGGCCGATTGTTGCAGAAGCAGAAATTGCGCCTCCCGGCGAGAGCTCCCACATGCAACGCGGCAAGTTCAGCTGGTGGCTGATTCAAGCGCTGCCATTATTGCCTGTCATCCTTGCCGCTATGGCGGCAGTGGTACTGCTCGCGGAAAGTTCGTGGATGCGCGCATCCCTTTTGTTGTTGTTGATACCCCTGCTGCTCGCGTTCAACGCCTTCGAATGGCGCGTATACCGGCATGGCAGTGATGGCACCCAGCTATATGCACGCCACGGATGGTGGCGCCAGCGCCTGACCATATTGCCGCAGGTGCGGGTGCAGAGTGTCGAAATTGCGCAAAGCCCGCTGGCGCGATTGGCTGGTCTGGTTTCGCTCCGCTTCGGCGTTGCGGGTGGAAAGCTGGAGATGATCGCGCTGCCTCGTGAAACCGCCGAAGCCATTCGCGACCACGTGCTTGCTGTTGCCGCCCCGGTCGACTTTTCGGAGATCAAACGAAGGGGTTGATAGTCTGCTCCTCAATCACGCCACCATCGTCCTTGCGCAATGACATTTTGACGGTCTTCGCATCCCAATCGATATCAATCTGCCCGAAATTGGGGATCGACCAAAAACCGCCCGTGCGCGCCGGATCAGGCTCCCGATCCCGGCTGTCGCCCTTTCCGAACGACATATTCAGCGACGACGAGGTAAAATCCCAAAGCGGTTTTGACAGCCCCTTCACGTCGCTTTTGTAGAATCCGGCGGAGTGGCGGTCGCCTGAAAGGACCAGCGCATTGTTCACACCCTTTTCGGATAGCAGGCGGTACAACTTTTCGCGTTCGCGCGGGAAATTGGTCCAGCCTTCGAAATTGTGCGCGCTGGTAATCACCTGCGTCGAGGAGACAATGATCCGCACATCGGCAGGTTTTGACAGCTCACCCGCCAACCATTGCCATTGCGCTTCGCCCAGCAACGTCGCATTCCTGTCTTCGTTAGGCAAATACCAGCCCAGCGTCGGACCCGGATCGCGGTAGGGCATACGCGCCAGATCAGAGCGGAAATAGCGTGTGTCGAGCAGGATGAACTGCACCCGTTTGCCCTCTGGCCCGATGATGCGGCTCTCATACACACCAGGACGGGATTTCACCGCGTCGGAGGCACCCCAATAGGTTTCATAAACCGTCTCGGCATATTCCTTGAACGCAAAGCTGCCGCCAGCGTCATTGGCGCCGAAATCATGATCGTCCCATGTCGTCATCATGGGAACCGAGCGGCGGAAACGATCCCATTCCTGCCGCGTCGAAAGTTTGCGATAGCTCGCGGTGAGCGTTGGCATATCGGCGCTCCATTGCGATCCGGTATCGCCGTAAACATTGTCGCCGATCAGCAGAAAAGCCTGCGGCTTTTGCGCGGCGATCACATCCCAATAAGCCATCGACCGGTTTTCATTCTGGCATGATCCAAAGGCGATGCGGGTCAGGATGGTGTCATCTGCCAGCACCGGATTGGGGGCGGCCACGGGCAATTTCGATTGCAACCCGGCGTAGAAGGGTCGCAACGCTTCCTGCGCCGTCGCAGGAGCAGATGCGATATTGCCGGTCTTTGTCGAACCCGTCGCGCATCCGGAAAGAGCGAGCATGGCGGTGACTGCCAGAATCCAATTGCTACTGCGCATCACATTTCCCTCTGTCTGTTCACCGGTTCATGCGCTGCCAGTCCATCATGTCAAGTCTGTGACATTGTGCAGGCCGATGCTTCCCGCTAGAAGCCTTGGACGTTCGGGAGAAATTCATGCGTAAAATATTGTTTGCCGCGCTGCTGTTGAGTGCGGCTTTGCCTGCCCATGCCGATTCAGGTGCCGAGGTAAAATCGCTGGTCGACGAATATTGGGCGATGGTGATGAAGGAATCGCCGATTTATGCCAGTTCGCTGGGTATCGACGACTATGCGAACGACGTTGGCGATTACAGCCTGGCCGGGCGTGACCGCTACGCAAATGCCAGTGCCACTATCCTGAAAAAACTCGAAGCCATCGACGCCAGCCAGCTCAATCCGTCCTACAAGATCGAATATGGCATATTGAAGCGCACGCTCGAAGAAAATGTCGAAGCCAACCGCTATGGCCAGCGCAGCATCAATTTTTCAACCTATTCGGGCTGGCATCAAAGCTTTGCCGGAATGGCGGACAACCTGCCTTTTCGCAACAAGGCGGACTATGAAAGCTACAACGCCCGGCTGAAGCAATATGGCACGGTCAACGACCAGTCGCTGGCGGTCGCGAACCAAGCATTGAGGGGCAAATATGTTCTCCCCTGTGTGGTCTTGAACGGGTATGAAAAAGGCATAGCAGGCCTCATCGTAGCCGACTCCGATATCCGTAAATCGCGCTACATGAACCCGTACCACCGCCGTCGGCCCGAAAGCATGAGCGAGTCCGAATTCAACGGTCTTGCTGCCGAAGCAGGCGCGACCATCGCGACGGTCATCCACCCCGCGTTGCAGAAACATCTCGACTGGTTTGCCAAGAGCTACAAACCCAATTGCGCCAAGGCACCGGGCGTCTCGGCGCAGCCGGGCGGCAAGGATTACTATAATTTCCGTATCCGTCAGGAAACGACGACTAACCTGAACGCAGACCAGATCCACGAATTGGGGCTGAAGGAAGTCGCCCGCATCCGCGCCGATATGGTCGAGGTGGCCAAGAAGGCTGGATATGAAAGCCGCGAAGCCTTTATCCAGCATCTGCGCACCGATCCGCAATACTATGCCAAGACGCCCGAAGAGCTGATGGAAAAGGTCGCACGGGTGAACAAGACCATTGATGGCAAGATGCCCGGGCTGTTCCACCGCCTGCCGCGCCTGCCCTATGGCATCAAGGAAATCCCTGCCGAAATCGCGGAAGGGACGACAACCGCTTACTATAATCCCGGTTCGCCCGCGATTGGGGTCGCCGGATTTTACTACGTCAACACCTCCAAACTTGACCAGCGCCCCTTTTGGGAAATCCCGTCGCTGTCAGTGCATGAGGCAGTACCCGGCCACCATCACCAGATTGCTATTCAACAGGAACTGGAACTATCCGATTTCCGCAAGAACGGCGCCTTCTTCACCGCCTTCACCGAAGGCTGGGGGCTCTATTCGGAACGGTTGGGTATCGAAATGGGTCTGTATGATACGCCCGCCAAGGATATGGGCCGCCTGTCCTACGAAATGTGGCGCGCCTGCCGCCTTGTCGTCGACACCGGCATCCACGCCAAGGGCTGGAGCAAGGAGCAGGCCATTGCGTTCATGACCGACAACAGCGCATTGTCGGCCGCCAATATCGAGGCGGAGGTCAACCGCTATATCAGCTGGCCGGGACAAGCGCTGGCCTACAAGCTGGGTGAGCTCAAAATCCGCGAACTGCGCGAATTGGCAAGTAAGGAGCTGGGCGACAGGTTCGACTTGGCAGCATTCCACGATACCGTGCTGGGTCAGGGTTCGGTGCCCCTGAATGTGCTGGAGGATATGGTGAAAGACTGGATCGCGGCGGAGAAGGCAAAGGCCTGAGTACTGAAAAGCGATGCGCCAGCCCAAGATCCTCACAACCATCCGTGACTATAGCTGGTCGCTATTCCGGCAGGATGCGCTCGCCGGGTTGACGGTCGCGCTGGTTGCGCTCCCGCTCAGCATCGCGATTGCCATCGCCTCGGGCGCTACGCCAGCGCAGGGGCTGGTAACGGCAATCATCGGCGGTTTCGTGATTTCGCTCACCAGCGGCAGCAGAGTTCAGATTGGCGGGCCGACCGGGGCCTTCATCGTCGTGGTCTATTCGGTGATCGCCGATCATGGTTATGACGGGCTGGTGCTGGCGACCTTGATGGCAGGGGCAATATTGCTGGTCGCAGGCTATTTCCGTGCGGGCCGCTTGATCGCGCTGGTGCCTGAGCCGGTCATCAACGGCTTCACTGTAGGCATCGCAATCATCATAGCGACCAGCCAGTTGAAGGATTTCCTTGGCCTCGACATCGCAAAACTACCCGCAGAATTCCTGCCCAAATTAGCCATACTCGCCAAGGAACTGCCAAACAGCAACCTTTACGCCGTGAGCGTCGCTGTGCTGGCGCTGGTGCTGATGGTTGTGCTGCGCCGCTGGGCCCCCCGCTCGCCCAGTCTGGTGATCGGGGTTGCGGCAGGATCGGTGTTGGCCGCTATGGTCGCGCTGCCCATCGATACGATCGCTTCGCGGTTCGGGGAGCTACCAGCTAGCCTGCCCGTGCCTTCCTTGCCCACGTTCAGTCTGGCGAAGGTTCAGGAACTGCTGCCATCCGCGCTAATTATTGCCTTCCTTGCAGGCGTTGAATCGCTGTTGTCGGCCATAGTCGCCGACCGGATGATCGAAGGTCATCATCGCCCGAATGCCGAAATCATGGCACAGGGCTATGGCAATGTCGCTTCTGCCCTGTTCGGCGGGATGCCGGTAACGGGGGCGATTGCACGCACTGCGACCAATGTTCGCGCAGGCGGCAAGACACCGGTTGCCGGGTTGGTGCACGCCCTCCTCATCCTTGCGATCATGCTGGTTGCGGCGCGCTGGGCCGGAATGCTCGCGCTGCCCGCGCTCGCCGCCGTGCTGATGCTGACCGCCTGGAACATGAGCGAGCCCGAAAAATGGCGCGAGCATCTGCATTTGCCGCTGACGGAGAAAGGGCTGTTCTTCATGACGCTGGTGCTGACGGTCATCACCGACCTGACAGTGGCCATCGGGGTAGGCGTAGCAGCTGGCCTCGCGCTGCGCCTGCTGGACAAAGGCAAGGACGACACTGGCTGGACACCGCGCGACCGTTAGCTGGTTGCTTGATTAACCGTAGTGCTGAGCCTGTCGAAGCAAGCCTCAAGGTTTGCGCTGCGACTGAAAAGCGCTCTTCGACAAGCTCAGGGCCAAGGTAAAATAATCGTCCAACCCAATTCAGTTATGCACCATTCCCCAACACCTCATCCCGATCCGCATCAAGGCTGGGTGGATCGGCGAACATCGACGCAGGGGTGGAGGCATAATGCACCGGGTGCCGCATCGAACGATACATGTACCCCGCCTTTGCTTCGCGCTCTTCGAAAAAGTCCACGGCCTTCAGGTGCGGATCATCGAACACATCAGCCATCCGATTATATTTCATCGCCGGGATGTTATTTGCGTCGAGCAGTTCGACCCATTCATCGGTGGTCTTGGTCGCGCTGCATTCCTCGATCGTCGCGTATAGTTCGGTCGTGTTTTCGAGTCGTGCCTTGTAGCTTGAAAAGCGCGGGTCCTGAAACACGCCGGGACGCCCTGCGAGTTCAAAAAAGCGTTCCCACTGATGGTCGGCATAAGGCACGATCGCGATATAGCCATCCTTGGTTGGATAGGGCCTCCGGCGCGGGTTGATCGAGCGGGTATAGGCCATTTTGCCATTGCCCGGCAGGAAGGTGTTGCCCCACAGATTTTCGACCATGTGGAACCAGGTGAAGCATTCAAACATCGGCACCTGCACAAACTGCCCGCCAAGTCCATTTGCACGCCCGAGTAAAGCCGCGAGCACGGCGTTGGCCGCAAACATCCCGCTCACCTTGTCTGCCACCAGCGAGGGCGCATATTGCGGACGCCCCTTGTCGCGCATCTCGAACAAGGCGGCAAAGCCGGAGGCAGCCTGAATCAGGTCATCATAGGCCTGCCGCTTGGCATAGGGTCCGTCTGCGCCATAGCCGGCGCAATGGACGTAAACGATATCTGGATTGACCGCCTTGATATCCTCATATCCAAGGCCAAGCCGCTCCATTCCGGCCATGCGAACATTATGGAAAAAGACATCCGCGCCTTTTGCAAGTTCAAGGATCGCCGCCTTGTCTTCCGGCTTGGACGCATCCAGTGCGACCGACTTTTTGTTGCGGTTGAGGCTGGCATAGATCGGTCCTAGATCGCCAGTGGGATTGTCCCCCGCCTTGCGCATGATATCGCCGCCACCCTGCGCATTTTCGACCTTGATGACTTCCGCACCCAGATCGGCCAATTGCACCGTGGCAAAGGGCCCCAGTACGACCGACGACATGTCGAGTACCTTGACGCTTTGCAGCGGTCCGGTCCGCTCCCCATCCCATTCCAGCTTTGGCCAACCGCCCACTTTTCTCTCCCGTTTCTCTCTCGTTCATGTCCAGATAATCAGCTATACACTAATGTCGATACGGCAAATCAATCGCGGAGAACGAATATGTTGCGCTCAGGGCTCGGTTTCGGACTTATTGCTTCAATGGCATTGGCAGGGTGCGCCTATGGCGACGCCGACACGGCACCCGCACCTATCAGGGACAAGGAAGCCAAAATCCTTGAAAAGGAACTGAAGGGTAAGGTTGCGGGCGAACCGCGCAATTGCATTTCCAACAGCCGTAACGTCAACGCCATCCGCATAAGCGACGATACGCTTCTTTATCGGGAATCAGGCCGCACAGTATATTTGAACAAATTGCGTTCGACCTGCCCGGGTCTGACCCGCGGCGACGATATCATGGTCGTTGAAACCTATAGCGGACAGTTGTGCAGCGGCGACATCATCAGGCTGGTTGACCGGACGAGCGGCATTCAAGGGCCGGTCTGCAGCCTTGGCGAATTTGTACCTTACAAAAAGGCGAAGTAGGCTTGTTTCTCCCCTCCTGCCTGCGGGAGGGGCCGGGGGAGGGCCTGATACCACTGATGCTCGCCTTCGGCTCGCCCCCTCCCAAATCCCTCCCGTAAACGGGAGGGGAAATCCTTCTGCTACCTGACGACTACCGTCACCGCCCGGCGGTTCTGCGCCCAGGATTCTTCGTTCGAACCAAGCGCCTGTGGGCGTTCCTTGCCGTAGCTGACCGTCTGGATGCGCGAAGCATCGACGCCCAGTGAAGCCAGATAGTTTTTCGCCGCATTGGCACGGCGTTCGCCCAGTGCAAGGTTGTAATCGCGCGTGCCGCGTTCGTCGGCATGCCCCTCCAGCGTCACTCGAGCATTGGGGTAGCGCGCAAGCCACTGCGCCTGCGTCTGCAACACGGCCTGATCGGCAGTATCGACATTGAAGCGGTCGGTATCAAAGAAAATGCGATCGCCCATCGAGCCAACCGACTGGATGAAATCTTCCTGGCTGCCCGGAATGATGGCGGGGCCGCTCGGTGTCACGGTGTCACCGGTATTTCCGTATGTGGTGTTGTCGGCGACCGGTGGCAGGTCCTTGATTTCCTTTTTGCCGCAAGCCGCGAGCGCGGTGCTGGCGACCAGCAACAGTGCGAAAGTACGTGCCTTGTTCGTCATCTTCATTTTCCTTTCTTGCTGCCCCGCAAAACCATTCATGGAAGCACCGGCCCCCAAGCCGGATCCGAGCCATCGACCGGGGTCGGCAGCTTGCGTTCGTTGCGGCCCGTCAGGTCCACCTGCCAGACGCTTGTTTTACCCGTATTTCGTTCGGTACGGAAGAACTGGATGACGCGTCCATTGGGTGCCCAGGTCGGCGCCTCGTCCTGCCAGCTATCGGTCAGCAACCGTTCGCCCGAACCATCGGGACGCATCACGCCGACACGGAAATCACCCGCGATGCGCGTATAGGCGATCAGGTCGCCGCGCGGGCTCCATTCGGGCGTTGCATAACGGCCGCCGCCATGGCTGATACGGCGCTGGTTCGAACCGTCGGCGTTCATCACATAGACCTGCTGACTGCCCCCGCGATCGCTTTCAAAAACGATCTGCTTGCCATCGGGCGAGAAGCTGCCGCCGACATCGATACCCGGTGCGCTGGTGAGCTTGACGGGTGACCCGCCATTGACCGACACCTTGTACACATCGGTATTACCCGCGACCGCCATCGAATAGAGGATCGTCTGCCCGTCGGGTGACCAGCGCGGGGCGAAGGTCGGGTTCTTGCTCGCGGTGATCAACCGCTGCCGCCCGCTGTCGGTATCATAGACATAGATACGCGGATTGCCGTCCTGATAGCTCAGATACAGGATCGATTTGTAATTGGGCGAGAAACGCGGGGTGAGCGCGGTCGACTGACCATTGGTGATGAAGCGGTGGTTCGCCCCGTCCGAATCCATGATCGCCAGCCGCTTGACGCGTTTTCCCTTCGGCCCGGTCTCGGCGATATAGGCGATGCGGCTGTCGAAGAAGGGCAGTTCGCCGGTCAGTTTCGAATAAATCGCATCGGCGCATTTATGCGCAGCGCGCCGCCATTCGCGCGGCGGGACGACGAAGCCGAGGCGGGTGAGTTCCTGCCCGAAATTAACGTCGTAGAGATAGCAGCCAACGGTCAGATTGCCGTCGCCGCCGACGCGGACAAAGCCTTCGACCAATTGTTCGACATTGCGGCCCTTCCAATAATCATATTGGGGGGCGGTGACTTCCTCCAGCGTGATCGGGCGGATGCCTGCCGGGCCCTGCGGCTCGAACAGGCCCGAATTGCGCAGATTGGCGGAGATCACTTCGGCGATCTGGCGACCGAGCGTCGCGCTGTTGCCCGCCGGGGTGTCGACGGCATTGGGCGCGACCAAAGCAGGCACTGCGATGCGACGTACCTTAGCGGTATCGAACTCAACCAGTTCAGGCTCGTCCTCGGCAGGCGCGGCGGTATCCTGCGCAGCGGCAATCGGCGCCAGTGTGACAAGGCCCAGCAGCGCCAACAAAAAGCCAAATATCGATCGGTTCGGTTGCATATCTCTGTTCCCGTTCAGCCCGTAGCGCGCAGCCGCATGGCGTGCGTTTTCCAGATGTCATGATAGTCGGGGTCGAGCCCCTTGAAAGGCGATGCGGCACGCACCGCCTGAATTATGCACCGCTTCAACGGCTCGGCCTGTGGGCGGTTATTGTCGTTGATGCCCGTCTGCTTGTCCACGCGCACGTCGGTCACGCGGCCACTGGGTTCCAGGCTTAACGTCACAAAGGTTTCGATCTGGCGGATATCGAGGCCCGTCGGCGCACAGCGTTCGATCTTGTCGCGGATCTGCGGGCCAAGTGCGAGGTTCACTTCGCGTTTCACCTCTGCCCCTGCCTTACGCGCGACGGCGCCCTGTTTGGGTGACGTTCCAGTCGTCGGCTTCGGATTGCTGCCCGCACCCTTGACCGCATCCTCAAAGCTTTTGCTGAAGGGTTTGGGTGTGGCCTGCTTGGGCTGGCTGGCCGCTTTGGGCTTAGGCTGCGTTACGGCCTGTTTGGTCAAAGGTTTCAGTGTCGGTTTCGGCGTGGGCTTGGGGGTCGGTTTTTCAACGACCTTGGGCAGCGGCTTTTCGGGTGTCTTCTCGACCTTCATCACCGGCGTCGGCTCTGGCTCTGCGGGTGCTGGTTCGGCGGCGGATTCGGCGGGGGCCGGCTCCTCGAGCACAGGGTCGGGCGCGGTCGAGACGTCCGCGACCTCACCCACCAGCGAAACCGAAATCGGCTGCGGCTTGGTGATGCGATCGGCGGTAAAGAAGGCACCCAGCGCAAAGGCGCCCAGCAACAGCGCATGACCGCCGACGGCGGTGCCAAGTCCTATCCTTTCCGCACGATCCATTGCCACCGGGCTATTGCTCCCCAGATGAACCTTCGGTGACCGGCGCGGCAGCAGCCGTGGTCACGAGGCTGACCGAATTCAGGCCAACGCGGTTGAGTTCGCCCATCACCTTCATCATTTCGCCATAGCTGATCGTGGTGTCACCGCGCAGCATGATCTGGCGCGGATTGGCTGCGTCCTGCTCAGCTGCAATCGCCTCGAGCTGCGCCGACAATTCACCTGCGCTCACAGGCGCGCTGTCGATGAAAACCTGCCCTTCCTTGTCGATCGAGATATCGAGCGGCTCATCCTTCTGGTCCAAAGGATTGGCGCGGCTTTCGGGCAGTTCCACCGGCACGCCCGAGACGAGCAAGGGTGCTGTCACCATGAAGATGATGAGCAGCACCAGCATTACATCGACAAAAGGCGTGACGTTGATCTCCGCCATGGGCGCGCGACGGCTGCCGCGACGGCCACGGCGCGACGAGCCACCGGAATTGATTTGCATCGCCACGGGCTTAGCCCTCCCGCTCCAGTTCGCGGCTCAGCAGACCGTGAAAGCCGTCGGCAAAGCGACCCATGCGCGCTTCATATTGGTTCAGGCGGTGCGAGAAGCGGTTATAGGCAATCACCGCCGGGATGGCCGCAAACAGGCCAATCGCGGTCGCAAACAGCGCCTCCGCGATCCCCGGCGCGACCACCGCAAGCGAGCTGTTCTGTTCGGCCGCAATGGCGGCGAAGCTGCGCATGATGCCCCAGACCGTGCCAAACAGACCGACAAAGGGGGCAACCGCACCGGTGGTGGCAAGAAAATTCAAACGGTTGGCGAGCTTTTCGCTTTCCGCCGCAATTGTAGAGTCCATCGCTGTGGCGAGGCGTTCGCGTGTGCCCTGCCGGTCCGGGGTCTTCACCGCTGTCGAGCGACGCCATTCAGCCAAGCCTGCCGCAAACACACGTGCAATCGGCAGGCCGGATTTGCCGTGCTGCTTGAAATAGCCATCGACATCCTCGGTCCGCCAGAATTCGCGTTCGAACGCTTCGCTCTGGTTGTTGATGCCCCGGATTTTCAACACGAAGCTGACGATGATCGTCCACACCCAGATGCTGGCAAGCGCAAGGCCGATGATCACCGCCTTCACGACAAGGTCGGCGTCCAGAAACAGCTGAATGGGGGAAAAGCTTGCGCCCTGGCTCAGTATCAACAAATCCATCTTGTTTCTTTCACAGTCTCTCGCATTCGAACACTTCGTCACCCCCGCGAAGGCGGGGGCCCATCACCGATCGATGAAATTTGAGCGGCGGGAGATGGATTCCCGCCTTCGCGGGAATGACGAAAAGTAGGACTGATGCGTTCATTTAAATTCCACCCTGCCCGCCTTGATGCCTTCGAACGCTGCCAGCCATTCGCGCGGCTGGCGGCGCGGGCGGCCCTCTGGCGTCAGGAAAGCGGCGGTGACTTCTGCTTCGGTCAGCACTTGGTCCCCGCGCATGACTCTCTGATGAATGACGACGCTTGCGCCGCGGATTTCCTCGACTGTCGAGACAACAACCAGCGCATCGTCAAAATGCGCCGGCGCGCGATATTTGATGTGCAGGTCGGTCACGGCATAAACGCCCTCTCCGCCTGCATAGGCCGCCTGCTGGTTGATCCCCGCGACGCTCAGCATGTCCGATCGCGCACGTTCCATGAAGTGCAGGTAACGGCTGTGATAGACGACGCCCGAAAAGTCAGTGTCCTCAAAATAGACCCGCACCGCGAACAGGTGGCGGGGCCCGTCGAAATGGCCGTTATAGGGTTGCGTCCCGTTCATTGCAGAGGGGCTTAACGCAAGGATTCCGCGACAGGAAGGGGGTTCGGACGGTTTGTGCACAACTTGTCGTGCGTGAGACTCACTTGGTCAGCAAATATTGGTGCGCCACCAGCGGTGACGCAAGGCGCAAAGGCACAAAGGGCTCACGCAAATTTCGCGCGCAGCGCACTCAAATCAGAACCGAAAAATTTCATCGTACCCGAATAATTAAGCTGCCCTTCGGGCAGTGATAACATCTTCGTGTCTTCGCGCCTTGCAAGCCCGCTCGCGGGCTTGCCCCAATCATCCGAGGTTATTTGTCAAACAACCCGTCCTGCGCGCCAGTCGGCGGCGTGATGCCAAGATGTTTCCAGCCTGGTCCATTCAACTGCCGCCCCCGCGCCGTGCGTGCTATCAGGCCGAGTTGCAACAGATAGGGCTCAACCACATCCTCGATCGTATCGCGCGGTTCTGAAAGCCCCGCCGCCAGCGCCTCTACCCCCACAGGGCCGCCGCGATAGATATCGGCGATCATCAACAGATAGCGCCGGTCCATCGCATCGAGGCCAAGATTGTCGACCTCCAGCCGGTTCAATGCAGCATCGGCGATTTTCGCCGTGACCAGCGTTTCTCCCGCGACATTGGCGAAATCGCGCACGCGGCGCAGCAAGCGGCCGGCAATACGCGGCGTGCCGCGCGAACGCTTCGCCACTTCGCGCGCGCCATCTGCGGCAATTTCAAGATCAAGCAGTTTGGCAGCGCGGGTGACGACCAGTTCCAGCTCATCATGCGTATAGAAATTGAGCCGCACCGGAATGCCAAAGCGATCGCGCAGCGGCGTGGTCAGCAAGCCCTGTCGCGTGGTTGCGCCGACCAGCGTGAAGGCAGGCAAATCGATCCGCACCGAGCGCGCCGATGGACCTTCGCCGATCATGATGTCGAGCGCGCGATCCTCCATCGCGGGGTAGAGGATTTCCTCGACCACGGGATTCAGGCGGTGGATTTCGTCGATGAAAAGGACATCGCCTTCTTCGAGATTGGTCAGCAGCGCCGCCAGATCGCCCGATTTGGCGATCACCGGGCCAGAGGTGGAGCGGAAGCCCACCCCCATTTCTTTCGCGACAATCTGCGCCAGCGTGGTCTTCCCCAGCCCCGGCGGCCCGAAAAACAGCACATGGTCAAGCGCATCGCCGCGCGACTTCGCCGCCTCGATAAACACCCGCAAATTCTCCCGCGCCGCCTGCTGGCCGATAAATTCGGTCAGGCTTTTCGGGCGCAGCGCCGCGTCGATGTCCTCAGGCTTGCGCATGGGGGTGAGGTGAGGGTTGTCCGTCATTTGGACACGCGCTTCGTCATGTCTTGTCCACAATTGGCGCATAGACGCGCTGGCCAAAAAGAATGCTTGGCAAGATCTGACTCATACCCAGATGGCGGCATGTCACTGAATACCGATTGGCCGCAATCAGGACAGTTTTTCGACGCTAGCATGTTGCCAATAAACTCGCATATCGGCGGCGTGTCTTTGCGCCAGTTTTTGCCCGTACCACCTACGATAGCGCCAACCAAAAATATCCATCCGGGCAGCATTCCCACATTTCGTCCGTCAACAGCAGCTAACAGGGCGTACATGGTATGGAAAATCCACACCACAACCAACGCCGCTCCGACCAAACCCAGAATGCGCATTGAGGCCCAAACCTGATATGGGGGCAGCCGCCCCCCAATGCCCGCCTCGGCAGAGCTACTTTCATCGGGCCGTCCGTCAACAGTCACTTCGCCGCCCTCTTCAGCGCCAGCCTTACCAGCGCATCAAGCGTTGCCCCGTCACCCAATTCCTCCAGCGCCAGCGCCACAGCACCTTGTGCTTCGCCGGGCTTGAAGCCGAGGCCGGTGAGCGCCGCGACCGCATCGGACACATTGTTGTTCCCCGCCTTGGCAGCTGCCGCCAGTTTCGCGCCGCCGCCGATACCCGCCATCGCACCGACCTTGTCGCGCAGTTCGTTGACGATGCGGCTGGCGAGTTTGGGGCCGACGCCATTGGCCCGCGCGACCATCGCACTGTCACCATTGGCAATCGCGATGGTCAGGTCATCGGCCTCTAGCGCAGAGAGAATTGCCAGCGCCACTTTTGCGCCCACGCCCTGCACGCCGATCAGCAGACGAAACCAGTCGCGCTCCTCGCGGCTGGCGAAACCGATCAGCCGCTGGTCATTCTCGCTCACCAGCATTTCGGTGAAGACCGTCGCGAAATCCCCCGCACCGCCGAGCACCGCCAACGTCCGGGCACTCGCTTGCACCAGATAGCCGACGCCATTGACGTCGATTACCAGGCTGTCGACGCCGGTTTCGTCGATGCGGCCATAAAGTTTTGCGATCATGCCGCTCTCTTAATCACGTTAAACGTGATTGTCGAAGGGGTATTTCCTGTTTTGTTCCAAATCTTACGGTGTGCAGGAATGCAGAGGTTATGCCATTTGTTTCACGCAAAGGCGCAAAGATAATGAAGGGGACGGCGCAGCCAATCAATGTCACCTGGCCTAAGGCGAACGCTACCATTGGATAAAGGGCTTCGCCCTTATTTTCCTTTGCGCCTTTGCGTGAAAAAGACCGACACTGCGTCTCGTCCGAGCACTAACGAATATGGTGTGCGTGCGTCACCGCAACCGCCAGCGCGTCCGCCGCATCCTCACCCGCCAGCTTAAGCCCCGGCATCAGAACGCGGAGCATCGCGGCGATCTGGTCCTTGTCCGCCTTGCCGGTGCCGACCACCGATTTCTTGACCAGCCGCGCGGCATATTCGGTGACGGGGGTGCGGTTGCGCGCCGCACCGAGCAGCACCACGCCACGCGCCTGCCCCAGCTTCAGCGTCGATTGCGGGTTCTTGTTGACGAACACTTCCTCGACTGCCGCACAGTCGGGCTTGAAATGGTCGAGCACCGCGCGGAGTTTTTCGTCAATCGCGACCAGCCGGTTGGCGAGCGGCATTTTTGCATCGGTGCTGATCTCGCCATTATCGATATGGCTGAGGCGGTTGCCTTCCTTGGCGATGATACCCCAGCCGGTGGTGCCAAGGCCGGGGTCGAGACCGAGAATGATCATCAGCCGAGCTTCGCCATCACCTCGTCAGAGACGTCATAATTGCCCCATACGGTCTGGACGTCGTCATCGTCTTCCAGTGCGTCGATCATTTTCAACAGCGTTGCAGCGTTCGCTTCGTCCACTTCGACCAATATCTGCGGCTTCCAAGCGAGCTTTGCGCTTTCGGCAGCACCCAGCGTCGCTTCCAATGCCTTGGACACTTCGTGCAGCGCGTCCATCGCGGTCCAGATGCTGTGCTCTTCCTCACCGCTTTCAACGTCTTCGGCGCCCGCTTCGAGTGCTGCTTCAAAGACGGTGTCGGCATCGCCAACGCTGGCGGGATAGGTGATCAGGCCCATGCGATCAAAGCCATGGCTCACCGCACCCGACGCGCCCAGATTGCCGCCATTTTTGCTGAACGCGGTGCGCACATTGGTGGCGGTGCGGTTGCGATTGTCGGTCAAGGCTTCGACGATGACAGCAACGCCGCCCGGGCCATAGCCTTCATAGCGGATTTCTTCATAATCCTCGCCACCGGCGGCAGCCGCCTTGTCGATCGCGCGCTGGATATTGTCCTTGGGCATCGACTGAGCCTTGGCCGCGTTGACCGCGAGGCGAAGGCGCGGGTTCATGTCCGGATCGGACATCCCCATCTTCGCCGCGACGGTGATTTCGCGGCTGAGCTTGGAAAACATCGCCGAGCGCTTCTTATCCTGCGCGCCCTTGCGGTGCATGATGTTCTTGAATTTGCTATGGCCTGCCATGGCTCTCTTCTTTTCGGCTGAAGGTGATTTGAAGGCGCGCCCTTACATCAGGAAACGCGCCTTCGGCAAGCCGCGAAGCTTATCCCAGCTTTACCGCTGTGCCCGAAGCGCTGACCATCAGCATCGAGCCCTGCTGGCCGAGCACCTCATAATCGAGGTCGATACCGATCACACCGTCGGCACCCAAGGTGCGGGCTTCGTCGGCCAGCTCTTTGAGCGCGGTTTCGCGGGCTTCGCGGAGGGAGTTTTCGTAAGCCCCGGAACGGCCGCCAACAATATCGCGTACGCTGGCAAACAGGTCCTTGAAGATATTGGCGCCGACAATGACTTCGCCGGTAACGACACCCAGATATTGGGCGACCGGGCGGCCTTCGACGGTGGCTGTTGTGGTCATTAGCATGGGGAGACTCCTCCTATGGAATGCGCCTTTATGCCAATCCAAGCGCCGATTTGTAAGTCTCCAAAATGGCCTCCATTTCCTGACGATCATGGGTTTCCATTTTGCGAAGGCGGACGATCTGGCGCATGATCTTGGTATCATAGCCCTGGCTCTTCGCTTCGCTGTAAACGTCACGGATATCGTCGGCGATGCCCTTTTTCTCTTCTTCCAGACGCTCGATGCGTTCGATAAAAAGGCGCAACTGGTCGGCGGCGATATTGCCTTCAGACATGATATTCTCCGGTTGGTTGTGGGCCAGACATGGCCCGAATCAGAAAGCGCCTCGCTTAATGGCTTGGTGCATTCTTGGCCATGCTTTCCTGCATCCGCTGCAACTGTTCGGGTGTGGCCTCCGTCTGATATTTCGCCTTCCATTCAGCAGGTGGCATGCCATGAATCAGCGTGCGCGCGTCCTCCTTCGAAAGCTCCGGCTGCGCTTCCATCACCCAGTCGGCGAGGCAATTGCGGCAGAATCCGGCGAGACCCATCAGTTCAATATTTTCGGCATCATGGCGGTGCTGCAGATGTGCGACCAGCCGCCGAAACGCCGCTGCTGCCGCCTGATCACTGATTTGCATAGCTATGCTCCCTTCACGTTCCCGTTCCTCCCCGTTATGGGAGGCAAGAGAGACAAAATCCAGAGCGCGAAAGAGCCTTCCCAAATGCAATATCACAAGCCGCGCATGCGCAAGGTCCGCATTCTCGCCACTTTGGGCCCGGCGAGCGATACGCCGGAAATGATCGAAAAGCTGTTCCGTGCCGGGGCAGACGCCTTCCGCGTCAATATGAGCCATGGCGAACAGGCGGATAAAGTGCAGTTGATCGCCAATATCCGCGCATTGGAAAAAGCCTATAACCGGCCGACCACGATCCTCGTCGACCTGCAGGGGCCAAAATTGCGCGTTGGCACCTTTGCGGGCGGCAAGGTGGAGCTCAAAACGGGCGAGCCATTTCGTCTTGATACCAACAAGAAGGCGGGCGATACCACCCGCGTCCATCTACCGCACCCGGAAATTTTCGCCGCACTCGAAATAGATACGCGCCTGCTGCTCGACGATGGCAAGCTGGTGCTGCGCGTCACCGACATCAGCCCGGACCATATCGATACCCGGGTCGAGGTTGGCGGAATGCTCTCCGATCGCAAGGGGCTGAATGTCCCGGACGTGGTCGTGCCCATCGCCGCGCTGACCGACAAAGACCGGTCAGACCTCGCCTTTGCTCTCGAACAGGGTGTCGACTGGGTCGCTATGTCATTCGTGCAGCGACCCGAGGACGTCGCCGAAGGCAAGAAGTTGATCGGTGGCAAGGCTGCCTTGCTCGCCAAGATCGAAAAGCCTGCGGCCATCCACCGGCTTGAGGAAATCCTCGAGATTGCCGACGGCGTGATGGTCGCGCGCGGCGATCTGGGCGTCGAACTGCCGCCCGAACAGGTTCCGCCGCTGCAGAAGAAGATCGTCTCGACTGCACGGCAAATGGGCAAGCCCGTGGTGGTAGCTACGCAGATGCTCGAATCGATGATCGTTTCGCCAACGCCAACCCGCGCAGAAGTTTCGGACGTAGCAACCGCGATCTACGACGGTGCTGACGCCGTGATGCTCTCGGCTGAAACTGCGGCGGGCGCCTGGCCGATAGAAGCCGTATCGATCATGGATCGGATCGCCCAGCAGGTTGAAAGCGACCCCGACTTCTTCAAGCGCATCCACTTTACCGAAACCCCCGCCGATGCCACCACCGCCGATGCATTGGCTGAAGCGAGCGGGCGGATTGCCGACACGGTCGAAACCAGCGCGATTGTCTGCTTCACATCCTCCGGTTCGACCGCGCGCCGCATCTCGCGCGAGCGACCCGCCGTGCCGGTCCTGGTGCTTACCGCGTCGAGAGCAACCGCGCGCAGACTGGGCCTGTTATGGGGTGCCTTTGCCGTCACCACCAAGGACATTGGCAGCTTCGAAGAAATGGTTGCCAAGGGCAAACGCATGGCATTACGCTATCACCTCGGCAGCGCGGGTGCGCGGTTGATCATGATGGCGGGTGTTCCGTTCGGCACGCCAGGGTCAACCAATGTGCTGCACGTCGTCCGGCTGACCGGGGACGAGTTGAAGGGGCATTGACCTATCAGGGGATCAACAGGCTGCTGTCGCCATAGCTGTAAAATCGATATCCCTGCGCGATGGCATGGGCATAGGCTGCCTGCATCGTCTCCAGCCCCATCAGCGCACTGACCAGCATGAACAGGGTCGATTTGGGTAGATGAAAGTTGGTCATGAGCCCGTCGATGGCCTTGAAGCGATAGCCGGGGGTAATAAAAATCGCCGTATCGCCCTCAAAAGACTGCACCAGCCCGTCCGCACTCGCGGCACTTTCGAGCAGGCGGAGTGAGGTGGTGCCAACCGCGATGATGCGCCCGCCTTTTGCGCGTACCGCGTTCAGACGATCCGCAATCGCAGCGTCGATATGCCCCCATTCGCTGTGCATCTTGTGCGCGTCGGTATCATCCGCCTTAACTGGCAGGAACGTACCTGCACCGACGTGCAGCGTCAGCGTTTCATGGCCAATACCGGCCTCCGCCAGCGCCGCCATCAACCGCGGTGTGAAATGCAGCGACGCTGTCGGGGCAGCAACTGCACCTTCTTTCTCGGCAAACATCGTCTGGTAATCGCTGCGGTCCTGCGCGTCGGTCGGACGCTTCCCCGCTATGTAGGGCGGCAAGGGCATTTGTCCGGCTCGCTCGAGCAGCAGTTCGACCGGCTCCTCGCCTTCAAAGGCCAGTATGAAACTGCCATCCTCCAACCGCTCCTGCGCGATAGCGGTCACTTCCGCACCGAATTCGATGCGGTCGCCTGCACGCAACCTTTTGGCGTTGCGGATAAACGCCTGCCAACGGCGCAAATCGATACGCTTGTGCAAGGTCGCGCCGATCCGTGCCTCTTCGCCCTTAAAGGTGCGACGTACGCCTTCCAACTGGGCCGGGATCACCTTCGTGTCGTTGAATACGAGGCAATCGCCCGCGCGCAGGCGCTTTGACAGGTCGAGGACATGGGCATCCTCCAGCCTTCCATCGCCCGAAACACATAACATCCGCGCGGCATCGCGCGGCGATACCGGGCGCAGCGCTATCCGCTCCGATGGAAGTTCGAAATCGAACAGGTCGACGCGCATCTCGCGTCTATCCTTTCGCTGGTTATCAGTTCAGCGGTTTGCTGAGATCGTCGAGCGTGATCTGCGGCTCTGCTGCCGCTGTCGGCTTCGCCAGCGCTGCAAAATCAGGTGGCGGGATATTGTCCGCAGCGATCGAAGCCTGCACAATCTTGTCGGGCGTTGCAGGCGGTTCGCCACGCTGGATCGCGTCGACATATTGCATGCCCGCAATCACGCGCCCGAAAGCGGTATATTTGCCGTCAAGTGCAAAGCGCGGCAGAAAACAGATAAAGAACTGGCTGTTCGCGCTATCTTCGCTCTGGGCGCGCGCCATCGACACCGTTCCACGCAGATGGGGCAAGGCGTTGAATTCAGCCTTTAGATCAGGCAGTGGCGAGCCACCGGTTCCTGTGCCAGTCGGGTCACCGGTCTGCGCCATGAATCCATCAATAACGCGGTGGAAAACCACGCCATTATAGAAACCCTGCCGGGTCAAAGTTTTGATACGATCGACATGCGCTGGGGCAACATCTGCGAAGAGCTTTATTGAAACACGACCTCCGGTCGACAGGTCGAGATGCAGGATATTTTCGGCTTCGTTTGCCGCCGGTGCGGGCGTTGGCGCTGCCGGTTCCTGGGCGTTCGCCCATGCCGTTGCAAAAAGAGCTATCATGAAAAAGACGAAATTACGCAACATATTGGAGATAACTCCCTGACTATGGTTCGCGCTTCCTTAGCCTTATCATCTGTCCTTGTCATGAACGAAGCGTAGCGAACGCAAAACGGTTGCCTTCTCAGTGGTTTCGCGACAAACAGATTGCGGGTGGCTAATTATTTGGAGGGATGCAGATGCGGAAATTCCTGGTACTGGGCGCGACGAGCGCTGTTCTTGCGATTACGGCCTGTTCGGACAAGGGCGCCGACACAGATGGCGATGGCAAGGTTACCGCTGCGGAAGCGCAGAAAGAGCTTTCTAGCGGAGGCGCGATGGCAATGAAGCCGGGGATGTGGGAAGTCAAAATGACCTTCGACAGCATCGATGCGCCAGGCATGCCCGAAGCCGCAAAAGCCCAGATGACCAAGGCCATGGGCAGCGGTATGAGCGTGAAATCCTGCCTGACCAAAGAGCAGGCTGAAAATCCGGGCGCAGATTTCTTCGGTGGCGATGCCAGCGCCAATTGCAGCTTTGAACAACTCAACCGGTCAGGCAATAAGATGAGCGTTCAAATGACCTGCAAGCCGCAAGGCGACATGGTGATCTCCAGCAAGATGGACGGCAGCTTCGAAGCAGAAACCTATTCAATGACGATGGAACAGAAGACTTCCGGAACACCGATGGGTGCTGTCACTATGAAGGGCAAGATCGAAGGCAAACGGATTGGCGATTGCCCGGCCTGACCATGACAAAGAAAGCCAAGCGACTTTCTGTAATCGGGTTGCTGGCCCTTGTGGCCGGTTGCAGCGATAATTCCGATGTGAACGGCGACGGCACGGTGTCGCGGACCGAGCGCGCGGCCGAAATGCGGCGGGACGGCTATCTCGCTATGCAGCCGGGCCGTTGGCGCATGAACTTCACTTTCACCGATATCGAGGTGCCGCGCCTTGGCGAGGGCGAAAAAGCCAATATCAAGGCAGAGCTGGCCAAGGGTGCATCGGGCCTTTCCTGCCTCAGCGAACAGGATGCGGCCAAACCGGGACCGGACTTTTTTGGAGGCGAAGGGGCCGAGGACTGCAGTTACAACACATTCGATATTGCCGGAAACCGGGTCAATATGGCGCTGGTTTGCGGCATGGGCGATCTGGGCAAAGCCGAGATGAAGCTTGATGGGACAATTGGCGACAGCGAATTCCAGTTCGACACCGATCTCGCGGTGCAAGTGCCGATGGCTGGCAAAATTAAGCTTAAAGGTGCGATGACTGGCAAATATGAGGGCGAATGCCGCGGCGACGAATAGCATTGACGGCGTTCTTTGCCGGTCTCGCTGCTTTGACAGTCGGGCAATCTGTTGCCTTTGCCCAAACCAAACTGCCCGAACCGGCAAAGGTACGCGTCGATTTTTCGACTAAGGCTGTCACTGTTCGCAAGATGGAAGGCGAGGCCGGAGTAATAGGTCGCAAGGTCGGCGCTGACGACCCTGTGAGGGTCGCGTCGATTTCAAAACTGGTAACCGCAATCGCCGTCATGCGCCTCGTTGACGAAGGGCGTATCAATCTCGACCGCGACATAAGCGCTTATTTGGGATTCGCGGTGCGCAATCCGGCATTTCCTGACCGACCGGTGACATTGCGTCACCTGCTGAGTCACACGTCGGGCATCAGGGATAGCATCGATTATCTGCTGCCACTGGACGGGAGCCTGCAAGCTATACTTTCCAATCCGGACATTTGGCATTCTGGTTACAAGCCTGGCGACTATTTCAGCTATGCAAACCTCAACTCGCCGGTCATCGCAGCGACGATTGAGGCGGTGACTCGAGAGCGTTTCGACCGGATCGTAGCGAAAAAAGTGCTGCAGCCGTTGCGGATCGACGGCTGTTTCAACTGGGGTGCAGGATGCAGCCCAGGTCGGCGCGCGGAAGCCGTGACTTTGTTGCGCAGCAACGGCGATCTCGCTCGCGATGCAGCGATAAGCGGTGCCGATCCCTGCCCTGTGCTCCCGGCGAGCAGCGGCAATTGTGATTTGGCGCGGTATAAAATCGGCAGGAACGGATCATCTTTCAGCCCGCAAGGTGGGCTTCGGATCTCCGCGCAGGATCTCGCAAAAATCGGCCAATTGCTGCTAAACGGTGGACGGCCCTTGCTGTCTGAAAAAGCGTTCGCCGAAATGACCAAAATGCAGTGGCGGTATAATGGCATCAATGGCGATACAGACCGCGGCTATTTCCAGGCCTATGGCTTAGGCGTGCACATTCACACCGATGGCCGGGGATCAACCTGGATCGGCCATGTCGGCGAAGCTTATGCTTTGCGGGCTGGACTGTGGGTCAATCCGGAAACCCGGAAAGGCTTCGCCCAATATGTAACCATGGTCCCCGCAGAAACGCCTATCGGCCATTGCCTTGAAACCTGTCCGTGATAGTCTTCGCGGAAACAGGGAGGAAATCATGAACATCGGACGATTCTTGCTCACCGCTTCTGCGGCACTAGCCGTGATCGCGACACCGGCGGCGGCAAAGCCCGATTATGCGGGCGATGTTAAAGCGGATTATGACAAATCATTAGGCGCGCTTTGGGATCATTTCCATCGCAACCCCGAACTGTCCTTCCGCGAGTTCAAGACTGCGGCGCGGATGGCGCAGGAGTTGCGCGCGATCCCCGGCATGGTGGTAACTGAAAAGGTCGGGCAAACCGGTGTGGTCGGCGTTCTCAAAAATGGCGACGGTCCTGTCGTTCTGGTTCGCGCCGATATGGACGGGTTGCCGGTGCAGGAACGGTCTGGCTATGCCAATGCCTCAACCGTGCGTCAGGTTGGTGTCGATGGGCTTGAAATGCCAGTCATGCACGCCTGCGGCCATGATGTACACATCACTTCGCTTGTCGGCACGGCTCGCCAACTGGCGCGGATGAAAGATCGCTGGAAGGGCACCGTGCTGTTCATCGTGCAGCCGGCCGAAGAACGTGTCGGTGGTGCAAACGCCATGGTCAAGGACGGACTCTACACCCGCTTCCCGAAGCCCAATTATGCGCTGGCTTTCCACGTGGCCGCCGAACTGGAAACAGGCAAGATAGCCGCATCGGAAGGTATCCAATATTCGTCTGCCGACAGCGTCGACATTCGCGTTCCCGGCATCGCAACGCACGGCGCGGCACCGCACCTCGGCCGCGATCCGGTCTATATTGCATCACAAATCGTGGTTGGTCTGCAATCGATCATCAGCCGCGAAAAGGGCCCACTGGAACCCGGCGTGATCACGGTCGGTGCCTTCCATGCGGGGCAAAAGCACAACATCATTTCCGAACATGCTGACTTGCAGGTCACCGTGCGTGCCAACAGCCAGGAAGTACGCGACCAGTTGATTGCTTCTATCGAGCGCGTCGCTGTCGGCATCGGCCGCGCCCATGGCCTGCCCGAAGATAAACTGCCCATCGTCAAGGTTACCGAGACTACGCCGGTGACTGTGAACGATGCCGCGCTCGCCCGCCGCCTGAATACGGCGATTGGTGACGCGCTTGGCAAGGATGTTGTCGTCCCCTTCCGTCAGACCAATATGGGTGCCGAAGACTTCGCCTTCTTTGTCGATCCTTCCTTTGGCATTCCGGGCTATTATTTCGGCGTTGGTGGCACCAATCCCGAATGGATCAAGGCTGCAAAAAATGGCGGCCCACCAGTTGCCGGACATCACTCGCCGCTGTTCAAGATTGATCCCGAACCGTCGGTGCGTCTGGGCGTCGAGGCGATGACGGCCGCTGTGCTTGATCTGCTGAAGCCCGGGCAGAACTGAACTTAGACCTTGGCGGCGCGTTGGCTTATCCCATTCGCCACTGCGCTGTTGCTGGCTGCGCTCGTCGTTCGGCTTTGGGCCAAATTTGGGAGAGGGCGACGAGCGCAGCCAGTCTGAGATCAGGCTGGTTTGGGGGACTTGCGACCCTTGGCCACCAGCGTCTGCAACTTATCCTTTACGGCGAGCTTCATACGCTTCAGCCGCTGGATTCGGGTAAAACTTGGCCAGTTGCTGCGCATTTCCGCGCGCAGCTCTTCATCGAGCTTCTGGTGATATTGCATCAGGCGGAATGTACGTTCCGACATGTCTTTCTCCTCTTGAACAATGGGTGTTCAATCGGAGCTCCGGCGTCGGGAAGGGGCATTCGGGGGAAACAGGGACCGCAAACCCAAGCACCGGAGATCCGATGCGGCCGACATCACGTTCCTTCCGAAGAAGCGAGCGCCAGAGGGGCCCGGTCCGCAGGAGCAAATTAGAGCGATTCGCTCTTTTATTGCAAGCGAAACCGGATGCAGTTCGTCGAAATATAAACGCAGTCAGTCGCGCAGCAGCTCGTTAATCGCTGTTTTCGAACGGGTTTGGGCATCGACCCGTTTGACGATCACGGCGCAGGCAAGGCTTGGGCCAGGAGAGCCGTCGGGAAGCGGCTTGCCGGGCAGCGCGCCAGGGACCACCACCGAATAAGACGGCACACGGCCAACAAAGACTTCGCCGGTTGCGCGGTCGATAATCTTGGTGGTCGAGGACAGGAATACACCCATAGCCAGCACTGCGCCTTGCTCGACGATAACGCCTTCGACGACTTCCGAACGCGCCCCGATGAAGCAATCATCTTCGATAATCACCGGGCCTGCCTGCAGCGGCTCCAACACGCCGCCTATGCCGACGCCACCCGACAGGTGCACATTTTTGCCGATTTGCGCGCAGCTGCCCACGGTTGCCCAGGTGTCGACCATGCTGTTTTCATCGACATAGGCACCCAGATTCACAAAGCTGGGCATCAGCACCACGCCCTTGCCGATATGCGCGCTGTGACGGACGATGCTGCCCGGAACGGCGCGGAAACCGGCGTCGCGAAAGCGGTTTTCACCCCAACCCGCAAATTTGGACGGCACCTTGTCCCACCAGTGTGATCCGCCGGGGCCGCCCGGAATGGTCTCCATATCGTTGAGACGAAAGGACAGGAGGACGGCTTTCTTCAGCCATTGGTTGACCTGCCAATTGCCATCGACCTTTTCCGCCACGCGACGCTGCCCACTATCGAGCAGATTGAGTGCCTCAACGACTGCCGCACGCACTTCACCACCGGTGCCGATGGTGATGCCATCGCGCTCTTCCCAGGCCTTTTCGATTGTCATTTGCAGTGCTTCGGTCATTTCAATTCCTTTTCTCCAGCCAGCCAGCTGGCCACATCTGCTATTTCATGGTCGACATAGTGCGGGCGCGCATCGGCGGATTCGGCGTCGCCGTTATGATTAACCCAAATAGTCGTCATGCCCAGCGATTTGGCTGGTTCCAGATTATGCGCCGAGTCTTCGACAAACAATGCTGACGTCGGCTCGATACCCAACTGCGTGCAAAGCGCATCATAACTATCCGTCGCCGGTTTCGGCTTGTGCTCCATCCGGTGAATGTCGAAAATATCTTCAAAAACCCCGTCCAGGCCGCGCGCCACGAGCACGCGTTGCGCATAAGGCGCATCCGCATTGGTGAAGATCAGCTTTCGGCCCGGCAATGTCTCTATCCCCGCCCGCAACCGTTCGCAGGGCTGCAGCAGCGACATATCGACATCATGGACGAAATCCAGATAGCCGTGCGGATCGACGCCATGTTCGGCCATCAGCCCGCCCAGCGTCGTTCCATATTTGCGCCAATAATCGTACCGGATCTTGTGCGCGCGTTCACCGTCGACCTTGAAATAATCTTCGACATAAGCCGCAATCCGATTGCGCACCTGCTCCATGATATTATGCTCCGGCGCGTAAAGCGTCAGATCCAGATCGAATATCCAGGTATCGACATGGCCGAAGTCGGGATGGGTCGCGGGAGACATCGCCGCCCCGTTAACTACAGGTATCAAATCTCGCAAGGTTCATCTGTGGTAAGGCTGGCGCAAGCGAGTCCGAAGTAATATCGTAGGTTATAGTTTGGGGAATGAAATGGCCAACACAGGCAAAGGTCGCAACATCGCGGTTGGCTCATCTATTATTTTTGCACTCTCGGTTTCTGCTTGCGGAAGTGGAGGTGGAAGCGGCGGTGGCATTAGTTCGACACCGCCCCCGCCGCCTGTAATAACACCTCCACCCCCGCCACCACCGCCGCCACCGACATCGAATTTCGACACAGCTGAGTACCAACGATCAAATGGTGCAGTGCAGGCACAGGCCATTGCGGCCTATAATGCCGGGGCCACCGGGACAGGCGTCATCGCCGGTGTGGTCGACAGCGGTATCGATATCGACAGTCCTGAATTTTCAGGCAAGATTCATCCGCAATCAGGAGATTTTGCGGGAACACGCGGCCTTCAGGATGAAGGCGGACACGGTTCGGCAGTGTCTTCCATCTTGCTCGGCGCCAAGAACGACCTCAATACCCATGGCGTTGCCTTTGGTGCCACCTTACTTGTGCTTCGCACTGACACCCCCGGAACATGTGCCAACACCAATCCCGACGAGGGATGCACGCACAACGACAATGATATGGCGCGGGCTGTGGACCGTGCCGTGTCCGTCGGCGCTCGGGTGATCAATATGTCACTCGGTGGTTCGCCGATGAATTCGAACCTGCGCGCAGCCGTCGATCGCGCCACAGCCGCTGGGATAGTCATCGTAATTTCAGCCGGCAACGAATTTGACACTGACCCGGCAAATGCAATCAATCCTGACCCAATGGCGCTGACTGCGCTTGATCCGATAGCCCGGGGTCAAATCCTTATCGCAGGGGCCACGGATTCGAACCAGCAAATCTCAACATTCTCCAATCGTGCAGGCACTGGCCAAAATTATTATATTACCGCGCTGGGTGTTCGTGTGCGCGCGCCAGACGAGACTGGGGCACAGTTCCTGTGGAGCGGCACCAGTTTTTCCGCTCCAGTTGTTTCAGGGGCGGTGGCTTTGCTCGCACAAGCCTTCCCCAATCTGACCGGCCGACAGATTGTCGACCTGTTGCTTTCTACGACAACCGATTTGGGCGCAGCCGGAACAGATGCCATTTATGGCCGAGGTGAATTGAATCTTGCGCGCGCCTTTCAGCCACAAGGCCAGCAATCAATCGCCGGGACCCCAATACCCGTGCCAACCGCTGCAACAGGTATACTGGGCGGACCGATGGGTGATGCAACCGTGCGTGATGGGCCGAAGTCGGTCATCCTCGATAGCTACGGCCGCGCGTTCAGCGCTGATTTCAGCAGCACATTATTATCTGCCAAATCATCGCCAAAACTGGCACCCGCTCTTTCGATAGGAACCGAAACCCGCATCGCTGCCAACCCTAATTTGGCCGTCAGCTTGTCGATTGCAAACCGTCGCGACGGCGTGGGACCCGACCGGCTTGATCTTTCACCTCGGGAGCGTGCGCAGGCGCGCGCGATTGCGGGATCGGCGATCGCAAAGCTGGGCAATGACCGCCAGTTAGCGCTTGGCATTGCCAAAAGCAGCGGCGCGCTGATCGATCAGATGGCCATCGAACGCGCCGCCAGCTTTATCGCCGCCGATGCTGCGCAGGAATCGTTCGGCTTTTTCAGCCAGCCATCCTCGGCCTTTGCCTATCGCCAACATATCGCCGGCTTTGGATTGACCGTTGCGGGCGAAAGCGGCGATGTCCGTCTTTGGCAGGAATTTGCGGGCGATCCGCTGCGTAGCCGTTATCGCGGTTACGGCTATCGCCTTGCCCATGTCGGATTTGACCGATATCTCGGCGCGCTGCATCTCAAACTTTCGGGAACGATGCTCGACGAGCGCGAGACGATATTGGGCGGCCGCACCAATATGTGGACGGGCGAGACGGGCGCGCGCAGCTGGTTTGCCGACGCCGGTTCTACGCTATCGCTGGGTTCTGACTGGCGCGTGGAGGCCAATTATCGGCGCGGGTGGACGCGTATCGCCGCTGCCGGATTGCGCGACTCTGCCGATTGGCTGGAAAGCGATGCCTGGTCGGCAGATCTTACCCGCTTCGGTATATTTTCATTGCGAGACAGCCTGTCGTTGCGCGTCGCCCAGCCGCTTCGCGTGCGCGGCGGTGGTCTGAACCTCACCCTACCGACAGGCTATGATTATTCGACCTTGCAGGCGAGTTTTGGGCGCCAGTTCGTTTCGCTCAGCCCCACGGGACGGGAGCGGGATATCGAGGCTGCCTATGCAACGCCTTTTGCTGGAGGCTACCTGTCGGCCAACGCCTTCTGGCGGACCGAACCGGGACATATCGAGGCGGCGCCCGACGATCTTGGCTTAGCGCTGCGTTTCAACCGGAAATTCTGATCAGACAGTAAAGCTTTCGCCGCAACCGCAACTGCCGGTCGCGTTGGGATTATTGAAGACGAAACCGGCAGTGAATTCATCTTCCTGCCAGTCCATTGTCGATCCGACGAGGTAAAGCACCGAGCCGCCATCGATGAAAAAGGTACCACCCGGTGTTTCGATTCGTTCGTCAAATGCATTGGCTTCGCTGACATAATCGACCGAATAGGCCAGTCCCGAACAGCCGCGGCGCGGGGTCGATAGCTTGACGCCAACCATGCCATCGGGCGCATTGCGCATCAGTTCGGCGACGCGTTCTTCGGCTGCGGGTGTCAGCGTGACGGCAGCGGGAAGCGGGCGGCGGGTTTTGGTTTCAGCATTCATTACAGCATCCCCAATTCGAGACGCGCCTCATCGGTCATCTTGTCAGGGCCCCAAGGTGGGTCCCAGACAAGGTTGACCTCGGCATCGCCGATACCGGGCACTGCGCCAACGCGCAGCTCGACCTCGCCCGGCATGCTTTCGGCAACCGGGCAATGCGGGGTCGTCAATGTCATTGTCACAAGCGCATGGCCACCATTGATCTCGACACCGTAAATCAGGCCGAGATCATAAATGTTGACCGGGATTTCGGGATCGTAAATTTCCTTGAGCGCGGCAATAACCGCCTCTTGCAGTGCCTCGTCACCCTCCAGCGCAGGCGCTGGTTTTTGGGCCAGAAAGCCTTCGAGATAATCTTTTTTCCGCTCCAGTTTGTCCGCAGCGCTCTCTACATCTTCCACGCGCGCTTTGGGCGGCGCGACGACGCTGTCGACTTCCTCGACCATGATTTTCTGCTCTTCGCTCATCCGAAGATCCTCTTCACTCTTTCCAACCCGCGAACCAATGCCGCGACATCGCTTTCATCATTGTAAATCCCGAAGCTCGCCCGCGCGGTGGCGGGGACACCCAGATGTTCCATCAGCGGCTGCGCGCAATGATGGCCAGCGCGGATTGCCACGCCTTCTTCGTCCAATATGGTGCCGATATCGTGCGGATGCACTCCTTCCATGCTGAAAGAGACGATCCCTGCCGCATCTTCGGGTCCGTGTAGCGTGATCGAGTTGATCGCGCGCAGTGCCTCCCGCGTCTGGCGGACCAGCTCGGTTTCGTGCGCGTGAATGGCCTCGAGCCCGATGGCATCGACATAGTCGATCGCTGCGTGCAGCCCCATCACCTCGACAATGGCGGGCGTACCAGCCTCGAACCGTGTCGGCGCAGGGGCATAAGTCGTCTTCTCAAACGTCACCCGGTCGATCATCGACCCGCCACCTTGATAAGGCGGCATGGCGGCGAGCAACTCCTTGCGCCCCCAAAGCGCTCCAATACCCGTCGGGCCATAGAGTTTGTGCCCGCTGAACACATAGAAATCGCAATCGAGTTCGGCGACGTGGACCGGTAATCGTGGCACCGCTTGGCAACCATCGAGGAGCAGCTTCGCACCTACCTTGTGCGCCAGTGCAGCAGCACGCTTGGCATCGAGCACAGAACCCAGAACATTGGAAACATGAGCAAAAGCAACAAGGCCGTGTGCGTCTGTCAGCATCGTCTCAGCCGCATCAAGGTCTATCTTGCCGTCAGCAGTCAGCGGACAAACATCGATGTCGTAACCGGCAAGCTGCCACGGAACGATATTGCTGTGATGTTCCAACTGGCTGAGCAGTACGCGGCCCTTTTTAGGGAGGCTATGCGCCACAAGGTTGATCGCTTCGGTTGCGCCGCGCACGAAGACAATTTCATCCTCTCGTCCGCCGATAAATTCGGCCACCCGCCGCCTTGCAGCCTCATAGGCCAGGGTCATGTTCGCCGAGCGCGCATAGACGCCGCGGTGGACGGTGGCATAATCCTCTCCACCCGCGCGCATCATCGCATCGAGCACAGCCTGCGGCTTTTGTGCACTCGCTGCGGTATCGAGATAATGCCAGTCGCGCACACCGGGGAATTGGTCGCGCAATTCGCGCGCCAGACCGCCGCCTTCATTTTCCCAGCGGCCCAATGCGCGTTCGGTGACAATCGCCATCAGAACGTGCCCCGCAGCGCTGCCTCGGCATAGCCGATCATATGGTCGCGCCATTTGCTGTCGGCGATCTCGCCATAGGCTTCTGCGACGAAAGCCTGCATCAACAAATTGCGTGCCTCTGCCATCGGCAGGCCGCGCTGCTGCGCATAGAACAGCGCCATTTCGTCGAGCTGACCGATGGCGCAGCCATGCGCGCATTTGACATCGTCGGCATAGATTTCGAGCTCGGGCTTGGCGTTGATTGTCGCGGTGCGGTCGAGCAACAGCCCTTTCGCACCCAGCGAAGCGTCGGTTTTCTGTGCGTCTTTGGCGACGTCGATCCGGCCGATCATCGTGATCGTCGCCTTATCCATCGCCACCCCGCGCATCACCTGGTTCGAAGTCGCCCCCGGCGCAACATGGCGCAGGCGGGTCACGATTTCGGTGATTTCCACTCCGCGACCAATGCCGACCGCGCCCAATTCAAAATGCGCGCCTTCGGCCAGCGTCACGTCGATATCGAGCCGTTTGTAACCGCCACCTGTCAGCAGGAAAAACGCCTCGCACCGCGCGCCTTCGGCGATGTCGATCTGGTAACGTTGAATGTCGACCTTACTCGCGGCTCCCGTCGATACGCATCTATACATCGGATGCTTCGTACCTGCCGCAACGGCGATATGCTCCGCCTCGGGCAAGGCCTTCAGCCCGGCCAGCACCTCGGCAGGCGCATAGCGCCATTCCTCATCGCGGCGTGTTGGCAGCGCACTCATTGCACATAAACCCCCTCCGCGGTCTCTGCTTCCTCTGCGTCTCTGCGCGAAACAAAAACGTCGGAGGTTTCGCGCAAAGACGCAAAGGACACGCAGAGACCGCAGAGCAAAGGAATGCCTGCGGCGCTCATGCGGCCAGTTCCTTATAGCCTTCACGCTCCAGATCGAGCGCGAGTTCCGGGCCGCCGCTGCGCGTAATGCGGCCATCGGCGAGGACGTGGACGAAATCGGGCTGCACATAGTCAAGCAGGCGCTGGTAATGGGTGATCAGTAATACCGCTTTGTCGGGGCGGCGCATGATCCGGTTGATGCCTTCGCCGACCACGCGCAGCGCATCGATATCAAGGCCGCTGTCGGTTTCGTCTAAGATTGCAAGCGCGGGGTCGATGATGCCCATCTGCACCATCTCGTTGCGCTTCTTCTCGCCACCCGAAAAACCGACATTCACCGGGCGCTTGAGCATCTCCATATCCATGCCCATCGCATCCGCCTGTGCGCGCGCCAGCTTCAGGAATTCACCGCCCGACAGCGGCTCTTCGCCGCGCTGCTTGCGCTGGGCGTTCAATGCCTCGCGCAGGAACTGGACGTTGGATACGCCGGGTATTTCGACCGGATATTGGAAGCCAAGAAACAGGCCAGCTGCTGCGCGCTCATGCGGGTCTATGGCGAGCAGGTCTTCGCCGTTGAAGATCACCGAACCCTCGGTCACTTCATAGTCGGGGCGGCCCGAAAGCACATAGCCCAGCGTCGATTTGCCGGCGCCATTGGGCCCCATGATCGCGTGGATTTCACCCGCATTGAGCGAGAGGGTAAGGCCCTTGAGGATCGGCTTGTCCGCTACCGTGGCGTGGAGGTTGGTTATTTGGAGCATTTATTGTGGCCTGTAACCGGTAGGAGGTGGAGGGGATGCCATCTCTGGTTGAGGATTGAGTGAGCAACCAATCGAAGGTGGCCTGCCATCCAGATATTTAATGCACGGACGCATTTCGTCGGGATACCAACCATTAGCCTCCAGCGCATAATTGATTGCGGAAGCTGCCATCAGCTTAGCTAACATTCTTTCTCTCGCATCGCTCGCTGTCGTCGCTTGTTCTGGCTTCAGACCTCTAAAAGAAAGCGGATGCCCCTCGCACGCAGTTTCGGCGCGAAACTTTGCTTCGGCGACGCCTTTTGCTGTTCGGCTGGCAAAGGCCCTGTCGGCATACGCGTTAGATTCAATGCATCGAGCATAGTCAATCATTGAGGGTAGATTTTTGGAAGCAAGCCGCGTCGTTTTGTCTTGGTCGAAAAACACCCATGTCGCCACGATCAAAGGCTTGAATTCGTCGGCTTTCTTTGGCTCTCTCGGAAGCTCATTGACATCAATTCCTCCCTTCTTTGCGCAGCTTTCAATTTCAGAATTAGCACCCTGTGGAGTTGCCTCAATGCAATCAAAAACTGGCTGCATACGTTCCAGTTCTGGCAAAATTGAGGGCCGAGGCGGTTCCTTTGCTTGCCCGCAAGATGTCAGAACCGCGCCGCTGACAAAAATCGACAAGCGAGCGAGACGGCGTTGAGTTAACATCATCACCCCACACTCCCCTCAAGGCTGATCCCCAACAGCTTCTGCGCCTCGACCGCAAATTCCATCGGCAGTTGCTGCAGCACTTCCTTGGCGAAGCCGTTGACGATCAGGGCGACGGCCTCCTCTTGCCCCAGCCCGCGTTGCATCGCGTAGAAAAGCTGGTCGTCGCTGATCTTGCTGGTCGTCGCCTCATGCTCGATCTGGGCCGAAGGGTTGCGGACTTCGATATAGGGCACGGTGTGGGCGCCGCAGTCGCTGCCTAAGAGCAGACTGTCGCACTGGGTGAAGTTGCGCACTCCTTCCGCATTGGGGGCAACGCGGACCAGCCCGCGATAGGTATTGTTACTCTTCCCCGCGCTGATGCCTTTGGAGATGATCGTCGAGCGGCTGCCCTTGCCATTGTGGATCATCTTGGTGCCGGTATCGGCCTGCTGGTAATTGTTGGTCACCGCGACCGAATAAAATTCGCCGACGCTGTTCTCGCCGTTCAGGACGCAGCTTGGATATTTCCATGTCACCGCGCTGCCGGTTTCGACCTGCGTCCAGCTGACCTTGCTGTTACGCCCTTGGCAGAGCGCGCGTTTGGTGACGAAATTGTAGATCCCGCCCTTGCCCTCGGCATCGCCGGGGTACCAGTTCTGCACGGTGGAATATTTGATTTCGGCATCATCGAGCGCGACCAGTTCTACCACGGCGGCGTGAAGCTGATTTTCATCGCGCATCGGTGCGGTGCAGCCTTCGAGGTAGCTGACATAGCTGCCCTTGTCGGCGACGATCAGGGTGCGTTCGAACTGGCCGGTATTTTCCGCGTTGATGCGGAAATAGGTCGACAATTCCATCGGGCAGCGCACGCCTTCGGGGATGTAGACGAAGGTGCCATCCGAAAAGACCGCGCAGTTGAGCGTGGCAAAATAATTGTCGTGCATTGGCACAACCTTGCCGAGCCATTTGCGGACCAGATCGGGATATTCCTTGATCGCCTCCGAGATCGAACGGAAGATCACGCCTGCTTTTTCAAGCTCCGCACGGAAGGTGGTGGCCACCGAAACGCTGTCAAACACCGCATCGACCGCGACCTTGCGTGCACCCTCGACCCCCGCGAGCACCTTCTGCTCCTCAATCGGAATGCCGAGCTTTTCGTATACCTTCAGGATTTCGGGATCGACCTCGTCGAGGCTTTCGAGCTTCTTTTTCGCCTTTGGCGCGGCGTAATAATAAGCGTCCTGATAGTCGATGGGCGGGATGTTGAGCTTTGCCCAGTCAGGCGGCGTCATTTCCTGCCACATGCGGAATGCCTTCAGCCGCCATTCGAGCATCCATTCGGGCTCATTCTTCTTCGCGCTGATGAAGCGGACGGTATCTTCGTTAAGGCCCTTTTCGGCAAATTCGGTTTCAATGTCCGATGCCCAGCCATGCTCATAATCGGCAACCTTGTCGGCTGCCTCGCGCGCCGCGCGGTCTTTGATCTCGATTTCGTCGGTCATGCTTGCACCAGGCTCGTCAATTTCACATCGGCAAGCGCACCGCGCACCGCCTGATTTACCACCGTCCAATGCGCTTTGACGTTGCAGTCCGGCTCAATTGCGCAGTTGCAGCTTGCGGCGTTGGTGCAATTGGTCATCGCGATCGGGCCTTCGACTGCCTCGATAATATCCGCCAGCGTGATTGCGGCAGCAGGACGCGACAATTGGATGCCGCCACCAGCCCCACGGACTGAACGCAGCAGGCCGCCCTTCGTTAATATGCTCACCAATTTCTGGACCGTCGGCAGGGCAATGCCGGTTTCATCGGAAAGCGCGGTCGCAGAGGCACGCGCACCCCCGCAATGGCGCGCGGCGGCACCCATAACTACGACAGCATAGTCGGCCATGTTCGAAAGCCGCATCGAAGCGCTCCAGCCTGTTTCCCACATAATCGGATTGGATTACTCCGATTTATATGCGCCGCGCGGCAGGGAAAATCAACCCGGATAGGCCTCAAGCTGGCGAAAATTATCCTTGGACAACCAAACCCGCAGGATTCGGGTGTCATCGCTGTCGAGCGCGCCCGGCGTTCTGCCGGTAAAATGGCGGATTTCCCGGATCATGTGCGGCTGATCGTAGAAGAGCGATTCGACCCGCGCACGCATTTCGGGCGTGGCATCGGGATCGCACAAAAGTGTTGCCGCGCGCAGGGCCCGATATTTGCGCATCAACTGTTTGGGCGAGGCGCCAAAATAGTTGCGGATGATGCGGGTCGCCGTGCTGCGCGATTGGGATAGCTTCGCAAACAGCGCCTCGACATCGGGATCGAACTCGCTCGAAATCCACTGACTAACCGTCTGGATCAGGGCAATATGGCTGGCGGGCACAGGCTTCAGGAACGGCAGCAGGAATGCCGTGGTCTGTTCGACCATGTCGCGCACCGACACGCTGCCTTTTTGCCGCCCTTCGCGAAACCGGTGCGCCATTTCGGTGATGCCATCCCCGAACAATTCGGCGGCGTCCACCATCCGGTCTGCATAGTCGGTTGCCGCCTTGCCGGTCAGCGCCACGAAACCCAGCGGCGACATCGCCAGCCCGAAATCTTCGAACGGCCCCTCTATATCGAATTCGGCATGCGCCATGCCGGGGCCAAATAATCCGACGGGGTCGTTCCAATAGGTCTGGCCGTCCTCGAACCGCAACGTTCCCCTGCCCTGCAGGTAGAAGACAATGTGCCCCAACGCCGCTGGTTGAGCATCGCGTACCCGCGGCTGATCGCAACGGAAATGGTAGAATTGGGTAACAAAGGGCGCGAGTTCGGGGGGCGGAACGAACTGCGCCACCTCGATCTGTGAGGACGTCACAAAGTGGCAAGCTGCGGAAGGCGCATCATCAGCAGCCGAAGCTGCACTGTCCATTCGTTCGATAGACATTTTTCGACCCCTGAAGACCAGGTGGAACCGGCCTCCGCGGGTCAGCTCTCAGTGCTACATAATGGTCAGGCGTCGATTAAAGTAAAGCGAAATAGAGCCTTACAAAACGACGTTGCTATCGCGGATCTGGGGCAGTCACAGTTTTGGGGCCAGTGTTGCGCGGGGTTGGCGGAGGTTGCGCGGCACCCTCCTCGTCTCCACCGCGGCCTAGCGCCTGATCGATCCAGGCCTCGTCCAATGCCTCCGGTTCGGTCAGTTCCGGAGGAATACCCCCTGCATCGCCGACAGGTTCGCCCTCGATTGGCATGCCATTCTCGTCGACCAGAATCTCCTCGCCATCCTCACCCAGCATCATCTCCTCATCTTCGAGCCGCTCGGGGAAGGTAACATCGGTGTCGAAATTCTCGACCGGGCGCTTGGCGACGGCCGTGCGCATGTAGGTCGCCCAGGCGGCGGCGGGCGCCGTTCCCCCCTGCAGATTGCCAACCGCGCGCGCATCGTCGCGGCCCATCCAGACACCGGTTGTCAAACCGGACGAGAAGCCGAGGAACCAGCCATCCTTGTTGCTGCTGGTTGTGCCGGTCTTGCCCGCGACCGGACGTCCGATCGACGCCGCGCGACCCGTGCCGGTGGCAACAGCGCTCTGCATCAGGTCGGTCATCGCACCCGCGACATAATCCTCAACCAGTTGGATCTGCTTTGCGGGCTTGTGCTGGTAGATCACATTGCCATCGATGGTAGTGACCTTGCTGATCGCATAAGGCGTCACACTTCGGCCGCGCGCGGCAATCGATGCAAAGGCGCGGGTCATGTCGATCACGCGAGTTTCAGAGGAACCAAGCACCATCGCTGGCGTCGTCGAAATGGGCGTGGTGATGCCAAAACGCCGTGCCATGCTGGCAATGCTGCTGGTTCCGACCTCTTCACCGATCTTCGCAGCGACAGTATTCTTCGAATAGGCAAAAGCGGTGCGGAATGTGATTTCACCCGAATAGGTGCCGCTGCTATTACGCGGAGACCAGCCGTTAATAGTGACCGCTTCATCGACCACCTTGTCTTCGGGGCGGAAACCGGCCTCAAGCGCGGCGAGATACACAAACACCTTCCAGGCCGAACCGGGCTGGCGAAGCGCTGTCACCGCGCGGTTATAATTGCTGGTCGCGTAGTCGGTGCCGCCCACCATTGCGCGGACAGCACCGTCTCGATCTATCGATACCAGCGCACCCTGCGCACCGCGCGGTACGCCCGCACGGATGGCATTGGTCGCAGCGCGCTGCATACCAAGGTCAAGCGTGGTCCAGACGTCGATCGGCTTTTCGGTCTCATCGATCAGATTGTCGAGCTGTGGTAACGCCCAGTCGGTAAAATAGCGCACGCTATCCTGCTTCGGCTCGGGCGCAAGCTGGACCTTGGCGGGCTCGACCGTCGCTGCCTCTTCGGGCGTGATCATCCCTGCATCCTGCATCACTTCCAGCACGACTCCGGCGCGCCCGATGGCTGCTTTGGCATCGGCAGTAGGGGAATAACGCGAAGGGGCCTTTACAAGGCCCGCAATGATCGTGGCTTCGGCCAATGTGATGTCTTCGGCACCATGATCGAAAAAGCGACGGCTCGCAGCATCAACGCCATAAGCGCCGCCGCCGAAATAGACCTTGTTGAGGTAAAGTTCGAGAATCTGTTCCTTGCTGAACTTCGTCTCCATCGCCATGGCGAGGATCATTTCGCGCAGCTTGCGGCCGATATCGCGGTTGTTGTTCAGATAGACATTGCGTGCCAATTGCTGGGTAATGGTCGAGGTTGCACGCAACCCGCCGCCATCGGTCAGGCTGACAAACACAGCACGGCCCAGGCCATAAGGATCGATTCCGGGATGATAGTAAAAACGGCGATCCTCGACCGCGACCATCGCATCCTTCATCTCATGTGGAATCTCATCGATCGGAATCCAGCGACCGAAACTTGGTCCAAGCGTCTGGATTACGGTGCCATCGGCTGCGCGAACACGGATCATCTGCCCGTTGGGTGATGATTTCAGATCCTCGAAGCTTTCGATTTCGCCCCGAGCAATCGCGACAAATATCCCTACGACCATCAGGCCCAAAAGGGCGATAACGGTTCCGACCTTGAGCGAAGTCATGGTCCAGCGTTTGAAGCGCGACCCTTCCGCTGCCTTATATCCAGCTTTTGCCATTGCCCAACCTGTTAATGGTTTGCCGGGAATCCGACAAGCGGGATTAAGGAACTAGTCCGGCTGAAAATCTAGCGAAACACTGTTGATGCAATAACGCAGACCATTTTCGCCCGGCCCATCGGGGAAAACATGGCCCAGATGCCCGTCGCATTTGGCACAGCGCACCTCGATGCGGATCATGCCATGCGATGTGTCACGATATTCGGCTATCGCATCGGGCGTTGCCGGTTCGGTAAAGCTGGGCCAGCCGGAGCCGCTGTCATATTTCGTGTTCGACCGGAAAAGCAACGTTCCGCAGCCACCGCACAGGAAATCGCCGTCCCGCTTTTCGACATTCAACGAACCGCTAAAGGCCCGTTCGGTGCCCGCTTCACGCAGCACATGATATTGCACCGGCGAAAGGCGTTGCCGCCATTCTGCTTCGCTGAGTTCCATTTTTTCCATGAATATAATGTGTGCCGCATAGGCCATGAGGTCAAGTGCGGTCGGAGAAATGGTTTTCACCGGAAATTAACCACATTCTCCGAAAATCTATGCAAATGTATCGGAACCTATCGATCCTTTTCTGCATGGGAGTCGCGCTGGCGTTGACGCCGGTCGCTTTCGCACAGGATTTCGGAGCGGATCTATTTGCGCGTGAATCCGGTGACAAGACGAAACCGCTCAACATCGAAATCCGCAGTTCGCTTGATTTCAGCCGTGCCACTTCGACGGGTGCGAGCGGCGGTAGCATCGCGATTGATCCCAATAGCGGCGCGCGCACGGTAAGCGGCGATATACTCGATCTGGGCGGTTCGCCTTTCGCCGGAAGCGCGTTAGTAACCGGAGAGTCCGGACGATCGGTACGCATTGAAATGCCGTCAACCATCCGCCTGAGCAGCGCGACGGGCGGCTCGGTTGAGATTGTCAACCTGCGTACCAACCTGTCGCCTGCACCCCGGCTCGATATGTACGGGCGGCTCGAATTTTCTTTTGGTGGCGATTTGTTGCTGAAAGGCAACGTATCCGGCCAATTCCGGGGGCGGATACCGATTACTGCGGAATATGAATAAGGCCTAGCGGCTGCGGGCTGCGGCGCGGGCGATGCGCACCAATTCTTCTTCAAGCACGGTTTCGGTCAGATCGGCGCCCGTCGCCATCAGCTTCGCCTCAACCTCCAGCAGGTGGGCATTGAGTCCTGCGAGGCGCGGTGCCGTCCAGCGTTGCACTTGTTGCGTGAAGGCGCCCTGCTCCTTCCAGAAGATTGCCCGGTTGGCGCGAACCACCGCCCCGGCATTGGCACCTTCCTCCACCTTGATACGCATTCCGGCAAGCAGGGCAATGCGTCGCTGAAGCGCGCGAACAATACGGATTGCCTCAATCCCCACAGCGCGAGCCTCGATGATGGTTCGACCCAGTGCCTTGGCATCGCCCGTCAGCACCTGGTTGACCAACGCGTTGATATCTTCTTCTGCTGTTTCGGCGGCGAGTGACGAAAGTGCCTGCGGCTCGACCGTCACCATCCGGTCAAGAGCGGAATCATAATAAAGCGATAGCTTCTCCAATTCCATCGCCACCAGTCGCCGATCCTGCCCGGTATAGCGCACAATCTGCGCCGCGAGCGTCCGGTCGATGCGCAGGCCGAGTGCGCCCGCCGCCGCAACGGCCTGATCAACCGCCTCTCCTTCGCTGGGCGGATAGCAGATATACGACAAGGCGCGGGAAGAGCCTTCGATCAGTGTCCGCAGCTTGCTGGTTTTCTTGAGGTCGCCCGCTGTTGCAATGACTGGATTGCCGGCATTTTCCGCTGAAAGCAGGTTCGCAACCGCATCCACCCCTTCTTCGCGCGCGAAGTGCAGCCTGATATGGCGCGCACCGCCAAAGAGCGATTGCGATGCCGCCTCATCAGACAGCAAGGCGGGGTCGCTCCGCAGCTTTGCGCTGTCAATCTCTATCGCCTCACTGTCGAGCCCAAGCCGCGCAATTAAAGCGCTCGCGATCGAAGCCGCTGCAGATTCATCCTGCCCGAAGACGAAAAACAGCCGGATATCATTCCGGCTTTCAATCGCGCCAATAAAATCCCGCTCGCTGAGCTTGCCGCTCATTGGGAATTTTGGGCGTAGAGCGACAGTCGCGTAACAATCTGTTCGGCAACCTTTTGCGTCAGATTCTCGAGCGCGGTGTTTTCTGCCGCGATTGTGGCATATTCCGAACTCACAACGTCGATGCCTGCATCCGAACCCGCCGTTGCTAAACGCAGGGTTTTTCTGATTAACCTATCATTTTGCTTATCGCGCGCGCGCCGCGTGCGCGGTCCGGGGGTGAGGTTAGGGTCCGCGCCCACGCCAAAGCCTTCGATCTGGTCATCCAGTTTGACTACCAGCCGATAGCGGGCGTTGCTGCCATGCGATGCGCCCAAACGGTCGTTCAGGGCATTGCGCATCAACCAGCCATTTTTGCCCTCGATCGCATCAACCGTGACCGAACCGAGCAACGCCGAAACCTGCCCCTGCGAACCACCGCTGTAGAGCGGCTTCAGTCCGCAGGCCGAAAGCAACAGCGAAGCAAGGAATAGGGGCAGCAGTCGCATCATATAACGATATTCACCAAACGGTCGGGTACCACGATGATTTTCTTGGGGCTTGCGCCATCCATGGAACGCTGCACCTTCTCGCTGGCCAGCGCAAGCGCTTCAAGTACATCCTTGGACGATCCTTTGGCTACGGTTAGCGTATCGCGTAGCTTGCCCATCACCTGCACGGCGATGGTGACCTCGTCATCGACCAGCAATGCCGGATCATGTTCGGGCCAGGGCTGGCCCGCGATCAGGCCTTCATGTCCCAATGCGACCCAGGCCTCCTCGGCCAGATGCGGCAGCATCGGCGCGACGAGCAGCGGCAGGGTGCGGATTGCGGTGGTGCGCGACGCCGAAGGCGATGCCTTTTCAATGTCGTTGACAAGGCCATGGACCTTGGCAACGGCCTTGTTGAAATGCAGTGCTTCGATATCGGCGGCGATACCCGCAATCGCGCGGTGCAGGCTCTTGTCCAAAGGCGTCGCCCCGGCGTAGGCCGGGGCCGTTGTCGTTTGTTCCTCGGGGTTTTGGGTAGAGCCTTTAGCGGCCCCTGCCTGCGCAGGGGCGACGGAATCAACCAGCCGCCACACGCGGTTCACAAAGCGCCATGTGCCCTCAATCCCGCTTTCGGACCATTCAAGGTCACGCTCTGGCGGGCTGTCCGACAGCATGAACCAGCGCACAGCGTCGGCGCCATATTGGTCGAACATCGGATCGGGATCGACGACATTCTTTTTGGATTTCGACATCTTCTCGATGCGGCCACGCTCGACGGGCGCACCATCAATGGTGAATGCTTTGTCGCCCTCAAACTTGATTTCTTCGGGGCTCAGCCAAGCGCCTGCAGTCGACTTGTAGGTTTCGTGCGTCACCATCCCTTGAGTGAACAGCGCGGCAAAGGGTTCAGCGAAATCGAGCTTGCCGACCTTTTGCAAAGCGCGCGTCCAGAAACGGGCATAAAGCAAATGCAGAATCGCATGTTCAATACCGCCAATATATTGCCCGACCGGCAGCCAAGCCTCTGCCTCTTCCTTGTCGAATGGCTTGTCGTCAGGCTGGCTGGCGAAGCGGATGAAATACCAGCTTGAATCGGCAAAGGTATCGAGCGTGTCGGTCTCACGAACCGCCGGTTCCTGGCAGTTCGGGCACTTCACATGCTTCCAGGTCGGGTGGCGGTCGAGCGGGTTGCCCGGAATGTCGAAACTGACATCTTCGGGCAATTTGACTGGCAACTGGGTGCGTGGCACCGGCAAAACGCCGCAAAACTCGCAGTGTATGATCGGGATCGGCGTGCCCCAATAGCGCTGGCGGCTGACACCCCAGTCGCGCAGGCGATATTGCGTCTGCCCCTCGCCCCAGCCTTCGGACTCGGCCTTGGCGATGACAGCGGCCTTTGCGTCATCGACGCTCATGCCGTTCATCCAGTCCGAATTCACGATTTTGCCGGGGCCAGTGTAGGCGACATCGCCTTCAAATTCGAGATCGGTGACGTCGCCTTCCGCGACAACGCGGCGCACCGGCAGGTCATATTTGCGGGCGAAATCAAGGTCGCGCTGGTCATGGGCGGGGCAGCCGAAAACCGCCCCGGTGCCATAGTCCATCAGCACGAAATTGGCGACATAGACGGGCAAGTGCCAGCTGGGATCGAGCGGATGTTCGACCGTCAGATTGGTATTGAAACCCAGTTTCTCCGCAGTTTCGAGTTCCGCCGCCGTCGTCCCGCCGCGTTTGCACTCGGCGATGAAATCCTGCAGCGCAGGGGCATTTTCGGCCAACGACTGTGCCAGCGGGTGATCCGCCGCAATCGCAACAAAGCTTGCGCCGTACAGTGTATCGGGGCGGGTGGTGAACACATCGATCCCGTCATGCGTACCCGTCAGGTTGAAGGTCAGCTTCAGCCCCTTCGACTTGCCGATCCAGTTTTCCTGCATCAGCTTGACCTTCTCCGGCCAATGCTCAAGTCCGTCGAGCCCTTCGAGCAATTCCTCGGCAAAGTCGGTAATTTTAAGAAACCACTGGTTCAGCTTCTTGCGCTCGACCAGCGCGCCCGAGCGCCAACCGCGCCCGTCGATGACCTGCTCGTTCGCCAGCACGGTCATATCGACCGGGTCCCAATTGACCTCGCTTTCCTTGCGATAGACGAGGCCTGCCTTGTAGAAATCCAGGAACAGCGCCTGTTCATGGCCGTAATATTCGGGTTCACAGGTGGAAAGTTCGCGGCTCCAGTCGATAGCGAGACCCAACCGCTTGAGCTGCTTTTTCATCGCCTCGATATTCTGGCGCGTCCAGGCACCGGGATGAACCTTCTTTTCCATCGCCGCATTTTCGGCAGGCATGCCAAAGCTGTCCCAACCCATCGGATGCAGCACGGCATGGCCGGTCATCGCCTTGTAGCGTGCCAGCACGTCACCCATGGTGTAGTTGCGCACATGCCCCATATGGATGCGCCCCGAAGGATAGGGGAACATCTCAAGGATATAGCTTTTCGGACGCGGGTCGCTGGCCGGGGGCGCGTTGAACACCCCCTGCTCTTCCCAGATTTTCTGCCAATGCCCGTCCGCCTTGAACGGGTTGAATCGTGATGCCATGGCTGGCTGTTTCCCTGTTAGTCTTCGCGTCTTCAACGCGAAGACGCAGGATTTTCGATATTAGTCGGCGATAGCGCTGCGGCGAAGGTCGCGCGCCTTGGTAAGGATGATGCCCTCAAGCTTTTGCACAGTCGCTGCACGGGTTGCCGCAGCAACCCATTGACCATTCTGTAAAACTTCACGGGCAGCAGCAACGCGCAGCGCATCAGCGCGCAGATCCTGATCGAGAATCGACACGGTCAGCTTCATGCGCTCTCCCGGGCTGTTCGGGTTCACATACCAGTCGGTCACGATCACGCCGCCTGCGCTGTCGGTCTGCAGCAGCGGCATGAAAGACAGTGCATCGAGCGAGGCGCGCCACAAATAGCTGTTGACGCCGATGGTCGTTACCTGGCTTGCCGCCAGATCGGTCTTGGGCCGTTCCTTGCCGCCACAGGCAGCCAGTGCCAAAACCGAAGCCGTGACCAGGACGAACTGGTTAAAACGCATATTGAATCCTCGCGATTTCGCTGTTTGTGCGGACGTCTCTATTCACCTTTGTTGGCGCGGGCAAGCTTTCGCGAAACTGAACCGCTATTGGCTGTGCATATCGCCCGGAAAAGCGCGGATTCCGGTATCAGTTGCAACCGATTGTTGTGTATCGGCAACATATTGGCAAAATCACTGGCGTTGTGGATAAAATTATTTGTTGCCGATGGAATTGCGCCTATATTCCAGCTCAGATGGAGTCGTAATAATACGGACATGAAACGGGGTGTAGCAAATTCGGGCCTTAAAGGCCGCAGGGCAGTTGCCTTCTTGGCAACTGGAAGCTTGTTGCTGTCACCTGTGCTAGTCCCTGCTTTTGCAGCACAATTTTCAGAAGTCGGCGCGAATTCAAGTAGCTGGATGAGCCGCTTCACCCCCGCTGGCGTAGACAGCCGCCTCGCTGTCAAGGCAGAGCGCAAGGCCGTTGCTGGCAACCAGTTCCGTTTCACGCCCGCCGGTCTTGATCGCAAGGGCAATAATGTTTTGACCGTTGCAGCGCGCGCCGATCTGGCAAATTCGGCGAATGCGGTTTCGATTCGCACCGCGATAGAAAAGTTTGAAGCTGGATCGGGCACAACGGTTCGACTGAACAATTCGAACTACCAATTGTCCGCCGCTCGCGGCTGGCAGGGTTTCAAGCTGCCTGCGAAGGCGGTACAGGTTGAACAGCCTCGTTTGTCGGGCATGGTCGGCAAGGGCGATTTCCGCCTCGACGGTAACGACAAGAAGAAGCCCAGCCGCTTCAACACCGACCTCAGCGTCGATAAAGTCGGCAATGCCACCCCCAACCCGCGCGGTTCGGCAGCAGCAGGCGACTATGCTCTCAAGGTTGGCGGCAGCTTCTCAATATCGCGGCGTATCGACGTGACTGCGGGTGTTCGTTATGCCAGTGAGCGTGATCGCATCGCTCCTGCTGCGAACAGCAGTCCGGATAGCGAAGCCGTCTACGTCGGAACCAAAATCCGCTTCTAAACCAAATTAGCGTTTGAACGCGTCGATGGCGGCCCAGCCATGGACGATGCTGCGTGGCCATTTAGCGGCTTCCATCCTGTTCATTCCACCTAGGGCGATGACCAAAGCGGGTCGACAGAGGCTTGCCAGCCTGCCAAACGCCAAGGCGCCTAATGCGCGCTCACCAGGATGTGAGCGGGTTTTCCGCAGCGGGGAGAGAAACATTATGCCTGCCCCGTGCCTTTTTGCCCGTTCGATTTCACAAGGGTTGTGCACCGGCGCACTTAGCAACAGCGGCTTTGCCGATACGCCTCGACCGTGCACACCATCGGCACCCCACGCCCTTGCGGTTCTGGCATCTCCGGCCAGCAACAAGATATGCCCCCGCTGCACGCAAATATGACGGACACGCGCAAACAGATGCCTTCGTTGTTTCGTTTCCAGCGCATAATGCCGAAAGACCACGCCGGAACCTGATGGCAACCGCCGGATGGCAGTCAGCAACTGGTCGTCCAGCCGGGGATCGGTCATCAGCCAGATACGCGGAACAGGCTTTCGCAATGGCTGGCGGGCGGGCATGGCAACCGCTATAGCGCGCGGTCATGCCCGATGCGACTCCCGAAACCCCCACCCGCCGCCTTACCGACATTCACGCCGAAATGGCCAAGGCCTGCAAGATTGCGAAGCGCTCGACCGATGATGTTACGTTGATTGCGGTATCGAAAACTCGCGATGCGGACGAAATCCGTCCGCTTCTCGACGCTGGTCACCGGATGTTCGGCGAAAATCGGGTGCAGGAAGCGGCAAGCAAATGGCCTGACTTGCGCACCGCATATCCCGACATTCAATTGCACCTGATCGGTCAGTTGCAATCGAACAAGGCCGAAGAGGCTGTGGAACTGTTCGACTGCATCCATTCGCTCGATCGCCTATCGCTATTGTCGACGCTGTCGAAAGCGATGACCAAGGCTGGAAAGCAGGTTCCCTGCTTCATTCAGGTCAATATCGGTGAGGAAGAGCAGAAGGGCGGTTGTGCCATTGCCGAGCTGCCTGGACTGCTCGACGCGGCAAAGGCTGCCCATATCGAGGTGGTCGGCCTGATGTGCATACCGCCCGCCGATGTCGAACCTGCGCCCTTTTTTGCCCTGCTGGCGGAACTCGCTGCTCGGCACGACCTTTCGCAACTCAGCATGGGCATGTCGGAAGATTTTCCAACCGCCATCATGCTGGGTGCCACGTATATCCGCGTCGGCACGGCCTTATTCGGCGCGCGCACGGCTGGCTGACAGCGGAAAGCAGAGCACCCTGCCAGCTGCCGGGACCAGAGCCTCACAAGCAAATCCGGCACAGGCTTCGCTGATCGCCGAATCGTCAGCATCGAGCCCCCCGGTAAGCGCACCGAAAGCAGGCAGGATCAGCTTGCTCGCGCTGCGCACGAAACAGCGCCGCGACACCAGACGTCCCCTGATTTCCTGCCGGAATTTGGGATGGAAGTGCCCGGACATTTCCGGTCGCCGATCATTGGGCTCTGCCTCATGGCGCAATGTGATGCCATCGACCCACAGTTCTTCATACACCACGCCGCCCCAATTTGCCGCAATGCCCGGATCATGATTGCCGACAATCCAGCGCCAGTCATAACTCACAGTCAGTTGCCGCAAAAGCCGGGCGGCTTCATCCTCGAGTCGGGCCTCTCCACCATCATCATGGAAATTGTCACCCAAGCAATAAATCGCCTCGACCGCATATTTGCGGGCAAGCCCGGCCAGCTCTTCAAGCGTCGCCCGGCTATCATAAGGCGGGAGGAATTGCCCGCGCATGGCATAGCTCGAAGCCTTTTCGAGGTGCAGGTCGGCAACGAGCAAAGCCCTGCGCGCAGGCCAAAAGAGCGCCGCCTCACCCGCCGCCTCGAAATCATGTCCGCCAAAGGAAATATGGGCCGTCACAGCGGGCGCTATGGGCAATGCGCTACGGGCTGACAAGCGGAGGCTTTTGCTTTATGCGCGCCGCCATCATGCTTTCGGTCGTTGCCCTTTATCATTTCGCGCCCATTGCCGACCCGCGTTCGGTTCGTGATCCGCTGTTTGCCTTTTGCGAGAAACGGGAGGTCAAGGGTACATTGCTTCTCGCCAACGAAGGCGTCAACGGCACGATTGCTGGTGCTCGCGAAGCACTCGAAGAAGTGGTTGCCTATATCCGCGGTTGGGACGGCTTTGCCGCGATGGAGGTCAAATATTCGCACGCGAATGCGATGCCTTTCGGTAAGCTGAAAGTCCGGTTGAAACGCGAAATCGTGACCATGGGCGTCGATGGCATCGATCCGCGTTCCGACGTTGGCCATTATGTCGATCCGGCAGACTGGAACGCGCTGATTTCCGACCCCGAAACCATCGTCATCGATACGCGCAATGATTTCGAGGTGCAGGCCGGAACCTTTGAACGCGCGATCAACCCGGAAACCGTTTCATTCCGCCAATTCCCGGCATGGTTCGATGCCGAAGCGGAAAAACTGCGTGCCGAAGGCATATCGCCTAAATTTGCGATGTTCTGCACCGGCGGCATCCGCTGCGAAAAGGCAACCGCCTATGTCCGTGCGCAGGGCTTTGACGAGGTCTACCACCTCAAGGGTGGTATCCTGAAATATCTTGAAGAAGTGCCGCCCGCTGAGAGCCGCTGGCAAGGCGACTGCTACGTCTTTGACGAACGCGAACTGATCGGTCACGGGTTGGAACTGCGTAAACCCGATTGAGCGACGCTACCGGCTTGCAATATTGAAACGGAGCAGCGGCTGCGCCCGGGCCCCTCGCGGAAGATCGAAACCGACCCTGCGATTGCCAAAATCGATTACAACCCGGTCAAACAGCTGAAGCGCATCCATACCAAAAAGGATCGCCGGACGATCATTCAGTTTCAGCGCGTGAAAGGCATAATTGTCTGCAAAAGTGATGGGCAGATTTGTTACGTCGAAATTGCCGATTTTGATTGCTCTGATCTGGCTGAAATCACCGGGAAGCTCCTTACCGGTCACGCTTTTCAGCATCACCGGCATAAAGTCGAAACGGAGGTGGCGTTTGCGCAATCGATCCCGCAACGCCGCGTTGCCCATGCTCGCCTGCGCGCCCGTGTCGAGGATGATGTCGACCTTCACGCCATCGACTTCGGCACTTGAAAGGATCATGCGCCCGGCGCGCCGTTTTGCGCTGACCACAATCATGCCTTGCTCCAGCTTGCCCGGTCGCTTGCCGATTGCAGAGGGCAAAACCTCTAGATGCTGGGTTCGGAAATCAAGCAGGACCTTGCTGTCCTCAAGGCTGTCTATACCCAACAGCCCGTTCCCGCCCAAATTGCTGCGTTCGAGTGCCGGAGCTTCAATCCCTTCCACCTTGTGCGAACTGAGCGCCAGTTCCTCAATGTAATAGGACGGTGCTGTGGTGGGGCCCGTTATTGTCGCCAGTCGCAACTCAGGGCCCGCTTCCAATGCCAGTTTTCGGGCAAGGTCGCCGGATATTACAGTACGTTCCGCGCCCGTATCGACAATGAAATCAACGGGTTCACTGTTGTTGATGCGCACTGGAACGGTCATCCGATCGGATTTGTCGATTTCGAATTGCTGGATGATCGACAATTCGGGGGTTATTGGAACGTCGGATGTCGGTGCCGACTGTTGACCAACACCCAAGGCCAGCAAAGGCATTGCGCTCAACAGTGCAGCCGAAATAACAAGCCAATGTCGCATGGCTTTTCTCCTCGATCATAACCCTACGCCCCGCACGTGCCGCTAACAAGCGCTGAGTGGATTATTCGACGAACGGCATTCAGGGGGTCATGGCCAAACCGGCCAGGCTCTCTGCCTCGACCAGCAGCGCGTCATCGACTGAACCCTGAGCCACACTTTCGCGCCCGATCATAACCATCAACGGCACCGCCATCGGGCTGACGCGGTCGAGCTGGATGTGCAGCATGGTATCCTCCGCACGGTCGAGCAAATCGCCCAGCCGCCCGACATCGGTAAGCCGTGCGCGTGCATCGTGCCATGCGGCCTCGAGCAACAAATGCCCGGGCTCATATTTGCGCAGCACATCATAGATCAGGTCGGTGGAGAAGGTCACCTGCTTGCCGGTCTTGCGCTTACCCGGATGCTGACGCTCGACAAGGCCGGATATGATCGCGACCTCTCGAAAGGCGCGCTTTAGGAGGTAGCTGTTCTCGACCCAGTCGACGAACTCTTCTTCCAATATGTCGGACGAGAATAAAGATGCCAGGTCGGTTACTTCCTCCAAACTCCAGATACCCAGCGCATAATCGCTGGCGACGAAACCCATCGGTTTCAGCCCGCGCATTTCCATCCGCTTGGTCACCAGCATGCCAAGCGACTGGTGCGCGTTCCAGCCTTCGAACGGGTAAACCACCAGATAATGCCGTCCTTCATGCGGGAAGGTTTCGGCGAGCAATTGCCCTGGCTCAGGGAGTGCAGAGCGATAGTCCTGCATCTCCAACCATTCGCGCACATCATCCGGGAAACGCGCCCAGCCGGCCCGGTCGGTCAGGAAGGCGCGCACGCGGCTAGCCAGATGCGTGGTCAGCGGCATCCGCGCGCCCATGTACGACGGGATCTGGGCTGCCTTCTTCGCGGCGCGCACAATCAGGTCGAGGTCGCGGATCGCCTCAACCTCCAGCGCCATGCCGGCGAAGATGAAGCTGTCGCCGGGGCGAAGCGGCGCAGCGAAATATTCCTCCACCCGCCCGAGACTGCGGCCATTTTTGAACCGCACGTCGAGCATGGGGGCGTCGACGATGATTCCGGCGTTGAAACGGTGCTGGGCTGCGAATTTTGGGTGGGATAGGCGCCAGTTAGTCCCCCTCCCGCTTGCGGGAGGGGCTAGGGGTGGGAGCGAGCGTAGCGAGCCTTGCGCCTTTACAGGCCCTCCCCCTGCCCCTCCCGCAAGCGGGAGGGGAGAAGTAGGAACCAACTTCCGAAACTTGTCATAGGCTTTCAGCGCATAACCACCGGTCGCGACAAATTCGATCACCCGGCCGAAGGTTGCGGCATCCAGCCCGCTATAGGGCATCGCCGAGCGCACCTCGTCGAGCAGCTCTGCCTCGTTGAACGGTGCAGCGCAGGCGCACGCCATCACATGTTGGGCGAGGACATCATAGCCGCCGGGGCGGAAGACTTCGCCATCGCGCACGCCCTCCTCGACCGCATCGAATGCAGCCTGCGCCTCCAGATATTCAAACCGGTTGCCGGGAACGAGCAACGCCTTTGACGGCACATCCATCCGGTGGTTCGAACGTCCGATCCGCTGGAGCAGGCGCGAGCTGCCCTTGGGCGCGCCCATCTGGATCACGCAATCGACATCGCCCCAATCAACCCCCAGATCGAGGCTGGCGGTGCAGACCAGCGCCTTCAGTTCCCCCGCCGCCATCGCCCCTTCTACTTTGCGCCGCGCCTCGACCGAGAGCGAGCCATGGTGGATGCCGATGGGATATTTGGGATCGTTCGCGTCCCACAATTTCTGGAAGATAAACTCGGCGAGGAAGCGCGTGTTGCAGAAGATCAAAGTGGTGCGGTTGCGCCCAATCTCCTCGATCAGCTGCGGCACTGCATATTGCCCGCTATGCCCCGACCAGGGGACACGGCCTTCGGGGAGCAAAATCTGCAGATCGGGGTCGGCAGCGGGCTCCCCCTCGACCAGCCGTACAGCGTCTATCTCGCCATAGGGCGCGAGCCATGCACGATAGGCATCGGGATCGGAAATCGTCGCCGACAGCCCGACCCGCTGCATTTGCGGCGACAGCTTTTGCAAGCGCGCGAGGCTAAGCGACAACAGATCGCCGCGCTTTGAATTGGCGAAGGCGTGGACTTCATCGATAATCACGCGCTTGAGCCCCGCAAACAGCAACAAACTGTCTTCATGACTAAGCAGCAGCGACAGTGATTCCGGCGTGGTCAGCAGGATATGCGGCGGCCGCACCCGCTGCCGCGCCTTGCGCTCCGACGGGGTATCGCCGGTGCGGGTTTCGATGCGGATGGGCAGCCCCATTTCCTCGACCGGTATCAGCAGGTTGCGGCGGACGTCGACAGCGAGGGCTTTGAGGGGGGAAATGTAGAGGGTGTGTAATCCCCCCTCCCCTTCAGGGGAGGGGCCGGGGGTGGGGTCTATCAGCCCTTGCTCGGCGTTGAGAGACCCCACCCCAACCCCTCCCCTGAAGGGGAGGGGCTTAGGTTCGATCAGTTCGGCCAAAGTCGGCAAAAACCCCGAAAGCGTCTTCCCCGCCCCGGTTGCCGCGACCAGCAGCGCATGCCGCCCCTCAGCCGCCGCATCGACCATCTCCAACTGATGCCTCCGCGGCGCCCAGCCGCGTTGGGTGAACCAATCGGTGATGATGGGGGGGAGGGAAGATTGAGTCACTCAACTTCAACTACCCTAATTCGTCATTCCCGCGAAGGCGGGAATCCATCACCGGCTGTTGAAATCTAGGCCATAGGTGATGGACCCCCGCCTTCGCGGGGGTGACGACTTTCTTGGATCGCGAAAGATGATGCTAATGCCCCGCCTGCTCCCCCCGCTCAAGCCCGCTTGCCGCCAGTTGCGCGTCGATCTGGGCCATCAGGCGCTCCAGGCCAGCCTCGCTTGAGGCCTCGGCGCGTGCGACCAGCACGTCCTGCGTGTTCGAAGCGCGGAGCAGCCACCAGCCGTCGGCCGTATTCACTCGCGCGCCATCGGTGGCGTTCACGTCTGCGCCTTCCGCCGAAAGCCGCGCCAGCACTTCGTCGATCACCGCGAATTTGCGGCTTTCATCGACCTGAAAACGCATTTCTGGGGTATTGATCATATCGGGCATCGCCGAACGCAATTCTGTAACGCTTTTGCCGAGCCTTGCCGACGCGCGCATCAGCCGCAGGCCGGCATAGATCGCATCGTCAAAACCGTAATAATCATGCTTGAAGAAGATGTGGCCGCTCATCTCGCCCGCCAGCGGAGAGCCAACCTCCTTCATTTTGGATTTGATCAGGCTGTGCCCGGTCTTCCACATTAGCGGCTTGCCGCCGAGCGCTGCGATCCGGTCATACAGCGCCTGCGACGCCTTGACGTCGGCGATAATCACCGCGCCCGGCACATCGGCGAGGACATCTTCGGCAAAGATTTGCAGCAACTGGTCGCCCCAGATCACCCGCCCCTGCCCGTCAATCGCACCGATCCGATCGCCATCGCCGTCAAAAGCCAGTCCGAAATCGAGGCTTTTCTCCGCGACAAGCGCCTTCAGGTCGGCGAGGTTCTTCTCCTCGGTAGGATCGGGATGATGATTTGGAAAATTGCCATCGACTTCGGTAAACAGCGTATAATGCTCGCCCGGAAGCAGCTTCACCAGTCGCTCGACCACCGGTCCGGCGGCACCATTGCCCGTATCCCAGCCGATGCGGAACGGTTTGTCGGGCGCAGCCTCTGCAATCCGCGCGACATAGCGGTCGATAATGTCGAGCGTGGAGGCGCTACCCGTCCCCTCGGCCCAATCGCCCGCCGCGGCCATCGCGCCAAGTTGCTGGATGTCCGCGCCGAAGAACGGGCGTCCCTGGAAGACCATCTTGAAGCCATTATAATTGGCGGGATTGTGGCTGCCGGTTATCTGGATGCCGCCATCGACATCGTCCAGCACGGCCTCCGCATAATATAGCATCGGCGTCGGCCCCATGCCGACAGAAACGGCATCCAATCCGCTGTCGTTGATGCCACGGATCAAAGCTTCTTCGAGCATCGGTGAGCTGGTGCGGCCGTCATAGCCCACCGCGACCTTCTTGCCGCCAGACCTGCCCAGCAAGGTCGCAAAGCCGCGGCCGATGGCATAGGCATCCTCCGCCCCCAAGGTTTCCCCGATAATGCCGCGGATGTCATATTCGCGCAGCGAGGTGGGGTGGAAATTGTGCGGCATGGGAGAACTCCGGGAGATTGAAGTTGAACCGTAGTCCTGAGCCTGTCGAAGGACGCCTAACAGCCCGGCGTAAACCTTGAGGCGCCCTTCGACAGGCTCAGGGCTACGGTAATTGGGACAGCCCCTAACTCTTTTTCCGTTTCAAATCATCCAGCAAAAGGTCGCGCGCTTCGTTCAATTTACGTTTCCGCTCATCCTCGTCGCCGCGATCCGGATCGCTTTTTGCAACCAGCTCCTTGTGCCGCTCCTTGATCTTCTCCGGGCCGTCGTCGGGCGAAACCCCAAGCAGCCAGCGCGCTGCCGCCAGTTCATATTCACTGCTGGGGATCTTGCGCAACCGGGAGAGCCGCAGCGTCATCCCGCGAAACCAGAAAACACCCACGCCAATCGCGGGCAACCCAAGCAACCATGCCCCGCGCAACGATAGCACAGCGCCGGCTATCACCAGCGCCAGCGGCGGCAATTGCTTCAGCATCAACTTCCCCGACCAGAGCCCCCAACCGATACCGGCAGCGACAAGGAGAAGGAAAGGTATCATCAGACCAGTTGCGGCTGCGCGAATTCGGGAAGCGCGAGCGCCGAAACCAGCTCGCGCAACTCCTGCCGCGCAACAATATGCGCCGTGCCAAGATTGCCGAGATGCCCCTTGTCGACCAGTGTAAGGCCGGACGGGAACAGTTCGCGATAGATGACGCGTTCGTTGAGGCCGGGGACTACGCGGAAGCCCGCACGCTTCGAAAGTTCGGCAATCGCGTCGGTCATGCGTTGCTGGTTGCGCGCCTCCATATTGTGCAGGCGGTTGCGCAGCACCACCCAGTCGATGGTTGTGCCATCAGCGCGGGCGCGCGCCATGCGCGCCTCCCACATCAGCTCGGCATAGAAGCTCAGCTTCTTGACCTTGAAATTCTCCGCATCAACGCGGCCCATCAGATCGAAATCGATGAAGCTATCGTTAATTGGCGTCACCAGCGTGTTGGCCCGGGTGGCTACAAAACGCGCATAGGGATCATCGCGCCCCGGCGTATCGAAAATCAGGAAATCGCTCTCGGCTTCCAGCTTTGCAATCTGCTCCTCAAGGCGCGCTTGCGATTCTTGTTCGAACACATCGAAAGCAGGAAGCGGCAGGTTGATATCGCGTCGCGCCATCGTGTCTCGGCGGTTTTCGAGATAGCGGTACAGCGTACGTTGGCGCGAATCGAGATCGAGGCAAGCTACGCGGGCCCCACGCGAAGCAAGGCCAATGGCAACATGGATAGCGGTGGTCGACTTCCCCGTTCCGCCTTTTTCATTTGCAAATACAATATGATGTGCCTTGGCCATGTGCCGGCTTTACCCCTGATTCTGAAATTCGTCTTGCACAGTGCTGCGCGCGGCGCTGTATGCGATGACCTGCCATAACCAAGGCCCAAATGACGTGCAAACCATCAATAGGTTAACCGAGCTTCGTGCCGCCACCCGAGCGATAAAAGCTGAGGATAAGTCTCTGGCGCTTGTCCCCACCATGGGCGCACTCCATGCCGGGCACCTTCAGCTGGTCGAGGAAGCGAAGCGGCGCGCCGATGCCGTGGCCGTATCGATCTTTGTGAACCCGACCCAATTCGGCCCCAATGAAGATCTCGACGCCTATCCGCGCATGTTGGAGGAAGATTCGGCCAAATTGCGCGCTGCCGGTGTTGACCTGCTCTGGGCCCCCCCGGTCAGCGAAGTCTATCCAGAAGGTTTTGCCACAAAGATTCACGTCGCCGGGCCGAGCAGCGGCTATTGCGGCGGCGCGCGACCGGGCCATTTTGATGGCGTCGCGCTGGTGGTGACCAAATTGTTCAATCAGGTCGAACCCGATATCGCCTGTTTTGGCGAAAAGGATTTTCAGCAGCTAGCCGTTATCCGCCAATTTGTGCGTGACCTCGACATCAACGTCGAAATTGTCGGCGTCCCCATCGTGCGCGATGCGGATGGTCTAGCGCTATCGTCACGCAACGCCTATCTCTCCGCCGAAGACCGCCAGGCCGCACTTGCCTTGCCACATGCGTTGCAGAAAGCGCGCGAAGCTATCCTTTCGGGTGGCGACGTAGCGTTGATTCTCTCCGATGCGCAGAAAGCCATATTGGCCGCCGGTTTCGCCAATGTGGACTATTTTGCCTTGGCTGATGCGCAAACGCTTGCACCCGTATCGGCGCTCACCGGCAGGCCGTTACGCTTGCTGGCAGCAGCTAAGATTGGGAAGACACGGCTGATCGACAATCTCGCGGTGGAATAGCATTTCCCCATAGCGGATTAAAAAAGTTCGATTTGCGTTAACCATTTATTAGCCACGTTCGGGCGAACACTCCCTCAACAACAGAGGGAAAAATCGTCATGGCCAATAGTTTGAAAAGCGCCACGTTTTTAATGGAGAGCCGGATTGCGGACGCGGCACGGGGCAGTGCTGGTGCGTTGTTCGATCTGGGGGTAGCCTACTCAACCGGGAGCGGCGGCATCGATGTCGATCTGGTCGAGGCACATAAATGGTTCAATCTCGCTGCACTCAATGGAAACGAAGAAGCCGTCTATTGCCGTGCCGAAATCTCCGACGAGATGACCGCGCGTGAAATTGCCGAAGCGCAGAAACTCGCCCGCGCCTGGCTCAACGAAAATATGCGTCGCGCCGCATAATTCCGAAGAAGCTGGCTTGCCAGCCGAAGCCCGTATACTGGTGGAGCCGAGGGGAATCGAACCCCTGACCTCGTCATTGCGAACGACGCGC
>JADHED010000312.1_pt1 | contig 66121 bp, 58 predicted proteins | sample 8952041 | NCBI WGS metagenome assembly JADHED01 (sample SAMN16124423, study PRJNA663239) | bioreactor sludge metagenome | isolation source: sludge (control) | place: India:Bengaluru | collected 2018-09-08 | reverse complement strand
CTCGTTGGGCTCATAACCCAAAGGTCGCAAGTTCAAATCTTGCCCCCGCAACCATTCATAAGATCCGCGGAATCAAGCGGTTAGAAGGCCCGGCGGAAACGCCGGGTTCTTCGTTTTCGGGCGAATCCCTAGGTCATCCCTAGGTTTGAGGCCTCTTGAGGCACCGGGACCGGGGCCGAACTCCTTCGTCGTCGGCGCGAAACGAGTCATGCGCTCCCCACTCACGCGACCTCACCGACTGGCGCGACGTTCGCTTCCAACCTTAAGATGGTGACAGGAATGCCCCGACAACGCCGACATTACGGAAACCCTCCCATAGTCGAGGCGGTGATCGACATCCGCGTTTCGGCGGAAGCCGCAGTTTCGATCGCCGCCCTAGAGGATATTGGGCGGGCCGAGAAGGAGCGCTATCCCAAGAAGCTCGCGGGCGTAGAGATCGTTGAGGAGGTCGAGCTCCTCGCCGATGAACAGAAAAGAAAGACGAAACGGACACCCATCGGCTTCATCTTTAAGAACCAGGACGAGCGTCAGATTCTCCAGGCGCAGATACGCGGCTTCGCTTTCAGCCGACTTCGGCCGTACCGCTCTTGGGAGGAATTCAGCGCTGAAGCCCGGCGCCTCTGGGATGTCTATCGGTCGGCGACCCACCCCGAGAAGATCACTCGCGTTGCGGTCAGATACGTCAACCGCTTCGATTTTCCGGGACCAAACATTGAGCTCGGCACCTATCTCGAGGTATCTCCGAAGGTCCCGGATTCGATCAACAAGACTGGCAGTTTCCTTCTTCGCACGGTTACGCCGAATCCCACGCTTGATGCCACTCTCGTATTGAACGAAGCCCATGCACCCGCGGAAGAGGGCCGCATCGGCATCATCCTCGATCTGGATCTTTTCAGCGAAACGCCGATACCGGCCGATAACGATCTCGTCTGGCGCAGGCTCTCCGAACTGCACGCGCATATAGAGAACGTCTTCGAAGACTGTATTACCGATGCCACGCGAGAGCTGATCTCATGAGTCCTATCGCACTATCCACACCGCCAGCATTCGCAACTGTCTCGTGGACCCGAGATGTTCAGCGCTCACAAGAAGACTGCGAGGACTACGCCCTCTTCGGTCTTTCCGGGATCGCCTCCTACGTTCGCGTACCGAACCGACGTTTTGTCGCTGTACTCCCCGATCTCCAGCCAGTGCGCGAGACCGTAACTTCGTTCCATCATCTCGATGACAACTGGGACACCTACGGGGGGCGCCCAACAACGAAGCTCGCCGTTCAGGCTGCCCTCTCGATTCTCGATGGCGTTAGTCACGTACCCGCGACGGCTACCGAAGTACTGCCGTTTCACACTGCACCCCTCGGCAACGGCGGTCTCCAGCTCGAATGGCGCCAGGGCCGCGATGCGCTCGAGATCGAGATCGGAAACACGGGTGTTCTTAACGTGCTGTTCGATCGCCCCGGCGCACCGCAGCGGTTCGAGGAACGCGACGCCATCAGCCTCGAAGAGGCTCTCCAACTCCTTCGGACATTCCTCACCGTCTGAGAGCGATGCCTGACGCGATCGATGATGCCGACGAGCTCTATCGCCGTCTCGTGCGGACGAACATCGACCGAGAAGGGCGAGTGAACTCCAGCGCCTATAAGCTCAATGGATACCCTGACAACAACATCTCCGTGAATCTTGCGCGGCTCACATCGATAGACGAAACGATCGCGCAAGCACCGAAACCGGGAGCAGGTGCCGGATCGCTGGTCGCGCGCATTCCGCGCGAGAACGAGTTGTCCGTTGTCCACGACCCTCTCCCGAAGAACGAAGCGCATTCCGAAATCCGCGGAACAAACACGAAAGCGAAATGCCGCATCCTCGCTGAGAGGACCTCCGTACTCAGAATGCCCGACGGCAGCCCATCATCTGACGGCAGCTAGGCCCAGGGAACAGCTACCGCCTGGGCGCCCTCAGCACGTGTTCACGCGTTATCCTTTTCGCACACAACGTTAACAGCTCGTGGCGAAGGATCGTGACTCGGCATGATGTCTGCGTCCGTGTGACGGCAGCGACAAGGTGACGCGGAGTGACTGCGAATGGCAATGGGAAGAAGGCGACCGGCGCAGCAGGGACCGTGGCTCGACGCGGGTGCAATCTCGAAGGGCCTCTACCTCCCGGAGAACGTGCTTCTCCGCGCGCGGCGCGATCGCGTTGTCCGCGCGATCGGCGACGCAGATCGCCGGTACCTGAAGTTCGTGTGCCCTGTCTATACATTCACGGATGACCTCGAGCGGCGTCGCTTCGACCAGGCAGCGCTCGAAGGCTCCGCAACCGCCGTTACGTTCGAAGGGAAGTACCTTCTTCTAACCGCGGCGCACGTCGTCCGTGATGAGGCGGGTGCGCTCCGACGCCCCGGGATCGTGCTCGATGGTTACTTGGAATCACTCCCAGCGACGCCGCTGTACACGTCGGTTGGATCCGATGATTTCGCGATCCTCGACGTCGGCCCGGACATCGCTCGCCGCCTCACCGGGGTGACATTCCTCTCGCTACCCGAGGGCATGTCAGTGCCCACCGATCCGACCGCTGAACAGCTCACCTTCGTCGGCTTCCCGTGCTCACGCAATAAGGTTTCGTACCGCTCTATGACCATTTCTCCGCTAGAGGCCACGTCGGTGCGTGCCACGGGCGTTACTCGACGGGACCACACTTGCTTCCGCGCCAGATTTGACCCTCGCACCGCGACGAATGAGAACGGCGTTCCCGGCTGCCCCGATCTCCACGGGCTCAGCGGCGGCCCCGTCCTACAGCACCTCGTGTCGGGCGACGCCGTCTCGACGCGTCTCTTCGGCATCACCTTCGAGCTGGATCACGACGAGCTGGTCGGGCACCACCTTCGGTACATCCTCGCCGGATGGAGCGCGCGTCCATCCCTCGCCCCGCCGGAGGAGTGACTTGAAGACCCGACCTGAGGCGCGAATCACGACTCTCCGCGCGCCGTTGCGCGTGAGTCGCTGCGCGCCACTCGCGCAGCCCGCCTTCGGTGGGGCCGCCCCGACCCTATCGGGGCGGCCCCACCGATCTTTCCAGGTCATGCGTCCCCTCGAACGCGCACCGGCTGCAGCTCGTCCTCCGGCAGGACCCCATGCAGCCACTTCGCGATCGCGCAGGCCGACCAGCGCGGGTTCCCGCGACCGTTTCGGACCGTCTTCGGCAGGATGCCGCCCCGCGAGTGGTAGGTGTAGATCGAGGAGAGGGCGAAGGCCGTGAGGTACGCGACCTCGGCCGGTGTGAGCGTGGGCTTTTTCGGGTGAAGAAGGCCGCAGCCCGGGCACTCGCGCAGCTCGAGAGCCGTCGGGCCGGACTCGGTGGAAGGAGTCGCCATGGGAACCTCCTTGTGATCGGAGCGATTCCGGGTCGGGGCTACAAGGAGAGACCGATGCGCTCCTCGCGGTCCGCAGTGCGCCACACGGCCGAGAAGAACCGGCCGGATTTCGCACGAAGCGCCTCGGCGCGCTCCGCCCGCGTCGTCGGCAGGACGGGCGGATGCGCCAGATCCAGGGATGTGAGCAGGACTAGTTCCCGGTCCCGCGGTCTGAGAGCGTCCACCGCTTTTCGGACTCCTGTCGCGAGCCGCTCCTCGAGGCTCGGTGTCGCCGCGACGTACAGGAGGCGGAAGGGGCGAACGGCGTTGATCCCGTGCCCTTCGAGGAACCCCGGCACGACCTTCGCCGCCCGAGCCGCGTAGGCCCGGAGCGTCACCGCGTGCGCGAGCTCCTCGAAGCTCGTCTCTTTCCGACCCGTTTCGACTTCCAGAAGGTACGGCTGGAGCTGTACTTCCCCCCGCGCCTCTGAACGAACGACGATAAGCGCGTCGGGTCTGAGGGACATCCGCGTCTGCCCTTCGGCGAGGTACAGGCGCGAGCGAAGCGCCGGCGCCAGGTGCTGTTCGACCGGGGCGGTCGGCGTGTCGATCGCGACCTCCTTGTCGAACCGCGAGAAGACGATCGCGCCCCCGGGGAGCGAACCCACGCCGGCGCTTGCGAGGGCGAGGGTGTTTGCGATGGCGAGCTGGTGGTGCAGCTGTCCGAGCTCGAGGCGCTCGACCGCCGATCGCGTTCGCGCCACGTTCTCGACCACCCGGAGAAGCGCCTGCTCGTCTCGGGACGTGAGTGCGGCGAGCGCCTGCGCCCCGCGTCGCGCGAGGAGGTAGTAGTTCGGCAGTGACCCGGTCCCACGGGGTGCCGGGGGCTGCAGACGATCCAGCAGGCCCGCCCGGTAGAGCGCCTGCACCCGGTCCACGAGGCCGCTGTACCCCCCGAACCGGGTCGGATCGAGACGCAGGCTGTCGAGGGCGACGAAGTGCCAGTCGGCGGCCGCTTGGAGGAGCGCCTGGTCTCGCGGCCCGAGCGCCCGGCGCGTCCCATCCGTCCCCTCGATCATCAGGCGCCGATCGGGCGGAGCCGACGCGACTGGCGCTGCAGACGGTGCCGCTGGCGGTGACGGTGCCGGGTCCTCCGCTGCACGCGGTGCTTCCCTGCTCTGTCGTGCCGCCTTCGTCCTTTCCGGGCCGGGCGGTGCCACAGCGCTTCCAGCGGCCGAGAGCGCGACCGGCACGGCGATGCCGCCCGGATCGAACCGGGGCCGCTCCCGGCGGCTCGCCTCCGCGACATCCTGCTGGAACGCCCGCGCGTGCTCGGCGACCGGGATCCCGAAGAGCTCCGCGGGGTACTCCCGTTGCCGGTCGAGGAGGACGCGCCGCGACTTCCCGCCGTAGGAGAGGAAGAGGACGTGGTCCGGCGTCCGGAGAATCTCCTGCGCCTCCACGAGCGCCTGCTCGGCGACCGGGGTGAAATGGAGCAGCTTCGACCACGTCTCGCTCGACTGGCTGGACTGCGACTTCTGCTCCTGGTTCCCGCGCATGTTTGCGGTGCCGTTCGTGACGCCCTCGGTCTTCCCCCGGGTCACGCCTACTCCCGTCGAGCCGCCGCGCTGCTCACCGTGGCTGATGCCCCGCGGCACGTCCGGAATCTCTGGGTCGTACTCGCCGCGTTCGTCGTAGCCGTAGGTCTGGCCCGTCGTCTCGGAGGATGCCTCCGAGGACCCGAAGGTCTCCGCCCGCGACCGGGTCTCGCTCCAGGAGCGTCCAAGCGACGTGGCAAGCCCGGTCGACTTCCCGCTGCTGGTCGTCTCGTAGGGAATGAGAAGGCCGTCCGGCCGGTACCGACGCAGCCGGAAAGCGAGGTCCGTCGCCGCCTTCAGTGCGTCGGCTCCTTCCGGGCGGAACTGCCCGCGGAGTTTCGCGAATGAGTACATGAGGTCCGACATGCCAGGCGCCACGCTCTCGAGCTGGCCCGCTCGCTGGTGCAGGAGCAGCACCGACCAGCGCTTGTTTCGCTGGATCGCCCAGTCGTGCGCGACCCCGCTATCGATCCAGAACGGCTCGTCGATGACCTGGATTCCGTACGGCGTCGGCAGACGGCGCGGCTCCCGGGCCCGCACCCACGTCCGGACGATGGAGTCATACGCCCGGAAGAGCACGGTCGCGAGGGTCAGGTCGGAGAGGACGTGGGAGATGAGCAGCTTCCCTCCCGAGCCAAGGAGGCGCGGAAGGTCGAGTGTCTGCTCATTCACGTAGTCGGCGCCGGGCGAGACGTGGAAGTAGTTGAGCGCGTTGTCGGTGCTCTCCGTCTCCTGCCGGTAGGTCGGTTTCGCGAGGCGTTGGAGCGCGAGGAAGATCTGTACCTGGTCTCGGTGGAAGGCGTCTTCCCCCGGCAGGAGCCCGAGCCGCTCCGCTTCGGTCAGACAGAACGGCAGGAACCCTTCCCGCCCCGACAGAAGGTCCTTGTACTCCCGGATCGGACGGGCCGCAGCGGCGAGGATCGTGATGACGCTCATCGCCACGCGGCGGAAGCGCACGCGCTTATCCGCGTCGTCCGCGAAGAGCCGGTTGAAGACCTGGTACGTGCGGGTCGCAACCTGCTCGAGCGTCTCGAGACGGCCGTCCGGCAGCATCTGCCGCCGAAGGAGGTCGATCGAGAGGTGCCGCTCCTCGCCGCCGAAGACCAGGAGCGGATGCCGCAAGACGAACCGGGCCGCCTGATCCCGGAACTCCGGGAACCGGTCCGCATAAGCCATCCGCCGAGTCGCGAGGCACGAGACGGCGTGGAAGACGTTCGTCGCGAGCGTCCCAGCGCCGTCGAAGATGACGGTCGGCAGCGGCGCCCGGAGCGCCTGGTAGATCGCGCCGAGGACGTGGTTGCTCTTCCCGATTCCGATCTCTCCGACGCACCAGTACGACGTCAGGAAGTGGCTGAGGGAGAGCTCCACTTGCTCTCCCGTGTCGAGGTCCGTCCCGAACGGGAATGAGCGCTCGAGGGGAGAGGCCCGCGTCACCGGACCCACCTCGCTCGTGTTGTGCATGGGTTCCTCCTTCTCGATTCCTCCGTCAGAACCGCGGCGAAGCGAACGGCTCCGTCCCGTGGAAGACGCTCTGCTCCCGGTCGATGAGATCTCGAAGCTCGCGGGCCTCCTTCGCCGCGATCCGGCCTTCGAGCCGCGCCAGCCGCTCCCGGTACTCCTCCGAGAGGTTTCCCGGCCAGTCCTCGCGCCGCATCTCGAGGAAGGTCAAGGCCGTCTTCGCCGCTTCACGGATCGCGACAAGCTCGGGCTTCCCCTGGAGCGCGCGCTGATCCCGGTACACGAACCGGACCACCGGCCCGACCGGGTGACAGGTGTCGTCGCCGTGGAGAGCCGGATAGAGGAACTTCCGCAGTTCGCTCCTCGCCGCCGACGTGCCCAGACCACTGATGACGCTCTCGGTGTCCGCCTCGGTCGCGGCGCCCGCAGGCGTCGGGGTCGACCGGCTCCGGGCGCACGCCGCGTCGTACCGGCTCCCTTCGGTCTGCGCGCGAAGGTCGAGGCGCTTCGTGCGCACCTGGTCGTAGTCGAGCACCGCCTCCTCGATGAACGTCCGGGCCCGGTGGCCGCTCGCGAGGGACTCGAAGCGCGCTTCCTCCCGGGCGCGCCGCTCCTCGCGGTTCCGTCCGATGACGAGGGACGCACGCTGGGCCTCCGCGGACGCGGCCGCGAGACGCTGCTGCGCGCAGGTCGCCGCGGACCGGGCCCGGACTTCCTCCGTCTCGCGCATCGCCTTCTCCCGTTCGAGCCGGGCCTGCGCGACCGCCGCGGCGATCCGCTCATCGCGCGTCGCCTCCCGTACCGTCGCACCATCGTGGATGGCGTGGATCTGGTCCATTGCCTGCGCGTGGTGCACGGCGGCGTCGGCGCACACCTTCTTCACCGCCGCCCCGATCTCCGCTCCCCGCTGCACCGAGAGAGCGACGGCGTTTCGGACGTCTGCCTGCGCGCGGGCCGCACGGGCCAGGTTCGACCAGCCTGCCGCCGCCGCGCGCGACGACCGTTCGAACTGACGTGCGTTCCGCGGGGGCGCCATGCTCTGGGCGATCAGCTCCGCGCCCGAGGACGCGTCGCGGATCGGACCCATGATCTCGTCGGGCTGCAGCACCCGGAACGCTGCCTGCGGCGTCGCCCGCGCGAGAGCGCCTTCCTGCGCGGGCAGCGGCGCTTCCGCCTCCTCGCGCTCTACGACGCCGCTCCCGCGCGGCTCCTCGCGAATGCCTCGGTACGCGACCTTCTCGTAGGGGATGCGCTCGTACTTCGGTCGGTCCATGGTCAGCTCCTTCTCGTGATTGCGCTCACCCGCTGGATGTAGCGCGCCTCTTCTAGATCAACGGCGTTCGACAGGCTCCGGATACGCAATGCGTCCGCGCGGAGCCGCTCCTCAAGCTGGGCGGCTGCCCGGGCGTGTTCCTCCGGGCTAATCACGATCTGGCCCGAGCGGCTTCCTCGCATCGCCAGGCCGACGAGGACTCCCAGAACGATCCCTCCGCAGAGCAGCCAACCGAGCCGGGACTCCACGAGTTGCATGAGCCGGCTCGGCGTCTCAATCGGGACGTCGCGGTACACGGTCTGAATGACCGGCCGGGGTGTGGGAGCCGGCGGGGCCGGCTCCGGCTCGTGATATCGAACCGACGCCTCCTGTGCTGGCGCCTCGGCGATCGCCGGCTGCCTCGCACCTTCCCACCCGCGAGCAACGGCTGCTGCATCCGCCGCCGAGCCCATGGTCGCCGTCGCGGCGGGCTCACGTTTCTCTTGAGCCACTTCCCGTTCCCACTGAGCGGGGGCCTCCCTCCGCATTTCCTCAACCTGGTTCCTGCGCACTGCGACGGCGGAGAGGTACCGCTTCAGTCCCAGAACCGTTGTGTTCTCCTCAGCTACCGCCCGCTCCACCAGGAGAGGCGGGCGATGAAACACCGTGCTGTTCCCGACCTCAAGAAAGGCCTCGGTACGTTTATCCCAGAGGTACAGGCCAGTGCATTCGCCCGGGACGTTCAGCCGGATGACACCAGCAAGCCGTGGGACGTAGCCCTCCGGGTGATACACAGAGATGGGGAGTGACCCAGCGAGCATCCTTCCGGTATCCCGAACTCTGAAGCGCTCCGGCGGGGCCTTGAGTCCCGCCGCTTTGCACGAGCCCATTTCGAGGAACGCCCTCTCCGCTGCCTCCACTTCTTTCTCCGACGGAACCTGGGCTGTCTCCGCCTGCGCTCTCGCAGCAACGCCGCACCCGAGGACGATTGCGGCGAGGAGGGCCCTGGGCCAAACGCGCGCGGGAGCGACCTTCTTCACGCCTCACCTCCGGGCGATTTCGCCGACTCGGAAGCGCGGGGCCGCCCGCGCCGAGGTGCCCCCGGTGTCGCGCTCGGCGCATCGCCAAGCAGGGAGTGCAGGAAGGTCTGAATCAGGGCGAGCGTCTGGCGCAGACCTTCGACGTCGTTCGGGTTGTGGGTCGCGGTCAGCGTGAGCCGCGGGGATTCGATCGAGACCTTGATGGCGTCGTTCATACGAAGCTCCTGTTCGACTTGCGCGGCGTCTCACGACGCGACGCTGCTGTTCATGCAGTCGCCCACGCGGACGACCATTCCTGTCAGTGGTCGTGATTCGGATCCCACGGAAGGGAGCGCCCGCCGCAGGATCCGCGGGACCTCCCGGACGCTCATCACGTCCGCGTTGTCCTGGAGGAGACGTTTCCGGCGGCGCCCGGTGCTTCCGTCTCCCGGGGGGCTGCGGTCCCGCGCTTCGGTGTGCCCCCCTGGTTTTCAAAGACCCGCTCGGTCGCTCGGACCGAGGCGTCCGGGAAATTCCCCCCGGCGGGCTGTGTCAGCGTTTGTCGTCGTCTGTCGCGTTTCGTCCAACGCAGTCGCAACACGTATGCCATTGAAAACACGACACTTAGTAATTCTTCCGAATCATTCAGAAGTATTCCCCGGGTGCCTTCCTCGACGGCGGCTATCCCAGCTCGTATAAATGGGAGTGCACGAAATGGTGTACTTCGCGACATGACTACGCCCGTCTGCGCGCTATGCGATGCCCCGCAGGTCCGGCCCCGTCGGCATCTCCTGTCGGACTCAACCGGCCGCCATCTCTGTCAGACCTGCGTCGAGTCGGCCGTTACGGCCTATCACCGAAGCGGCGTTCTTCTCGCGCTCCCACTCGCGCCGTCACCGCCGAATCAGTGCGCCGTCTGCGGAGAACCCACGACCGTCGGCGCCACGTACCAGAGCGAACAGCGTCGTTCCCTTTGCCAGGCCTGCGTCGAGAAGGCCGTCCGCTCCCACGTTTCGCGCGGAGTCCATCTCCGCATCCCGCCGACTCCACCTCCACCAGACCGGTGCGCCCTGTGCGGACGCATCCAGGAGAACGGAATCTTCTTCGTGAATAGCCCGCCCCACGGCTCCGCTTGTGGCCCCTGTATCGAGGAGTCGATGGCGCTCATCGAGGAACGTCGAGGCGATATCGCTCTTGAGGAAGCGGGTTCGCCGGACGCGCCCACGACCCCTGCCGAAGTACGCAACCTCGTGCGACGCCTGCTGCGTCCCGAGTTACCCCCGGATCTGGAGTATTCGGCGCGGCAACAGGAGATCCTCGTCCGCTGGTTGGCGCCGTCCACCGATGGTGGCCCGGCGCCTTCCATTACCGGGGACGAGGTCGCCGAGTTGCTCCCGGACTACAAGCGCTTTCGCTCGTACATTGAAGAGCGCCTCGCTCCCGTTGGCGCGCGCCTCAAGGACCGCGAACGCGAGCTCGCCAACCGCCGTCCTACCCCGGCCGATTACGCGGACATGCTCGAAGCGGCGATCCCGGTGTTCCTGCAGCCCCTCGGTGCAGCGGGTACCGGCCCGGCACTCTTCGGCTCGTTCCTGACCCGCTTCGCCGCCCAGATCCGCGCTGGGGGCCCGCACGAGGTGCGCGATCTTCTTCCCGCCCTCTTCGCGGCCGAGCTTCGAACGCCAGAAATCAACGAGCGCGCCGCCGACCCGCAGAGCGACGGCCTCTTCATCAACTCGCTCGTCCGCCCCACGCTCGCGCGGCTGAAAGCGAATGGTCCCACCGCGCTCGCAACGCACGATGGCCGTCGGTACTTTCTCCAGCTGCTCATCGAAGGAGCAGAGCGCTCCAAGGGTCCGGTCAAACTCCCCTACCGAATCGCCGTCCTCTTTTCTCAGAACCACGCGGAGACACTCGCGACACCGTCTGAACGTCCATTCCTTCTGCACGTCCTCGAGCGCGTCCTCGCGACCGGAATCCTGACGGACCATGTGAAGAACGATGCTCTCGGCGGGTTCGCGCCTCTTGTGGAGAGTGCCGTCCGCTCCGTCGCGCCCGGGACACTCGTGGCGCCACACCGCCTCTCTCTCGCCGCCACGATGCTCACGCTCCGCGCACTCCTCGCCGTCCTGACCGACGACGAGAAGACCGCCCTCATCCAGGCCGTTCTCGGCCTCGAGGTGTCCGGGTTCCCCCCGCCCCTTTCTTGGCGACCCGGCACTACCTTCGACGACTGGTTCCTCGACAAGGCGCAAATCGCCTCGCGCCCGACAACGCAGGCGGACCTTTCGTTCCGCCGCGCGCTTCGCCTGCGTGACAGCCTGTTCTTTCACGAAAAGCTGCTGTACCTCGCCGCCTACTCCCACGCCGATCCGGTGCACCGCTCCGAGCTTGCCGGCGCCATCGAGCGCCCCCCTCGCTTCGGCGCCTCTGCGACGCCCCCTCCTGCTGCACCCTTCGCTCTCTCGACTGCCCTGGAGCTACGCGTCAGTCGCCCCAGTGATTTCCTCTCCATCTACGCCCGTTACCTCTCCGTTCATCTCGAGAAGGAGGCGATCGCCCTCGCAGCCTTCGCTCCCCCGCCGCCTGCCTGACCGCCCGGGGCATCATTCGGGTCCGCCACATACCGCTATCGCGGTCCTCCATTCTTCGTCCTCGGCGACTCGCGCTCATGCTCCGGCGCTCTGCTCCTTGAGCCACGCAAGATACGTTTCGGCGACGGCGAGCACGTCCTCGCGTCGATCCAAGACCTCGTGTCCTTGGACGGCGGCCTTCAGTGCGACGCACGCGAGCATAGAGTTCGAGCTGCGAGACTTGCGTCTCGGCCAGCTGAGCCGGGAACAGGTCGCGGGAGACGAAGGGCTCGCCGATGTTGACCCGGAATCGGACCCGAGATCTCCTTCGTCGCGCCTACTGCCTTCGGCCCATGGGAGTCCTGAAGCCAACCGCGCTGAACGCGAGACACATATCGCGCAGGAACCCGCGCTGCTTCTCGAGGTGCTCGGTCGCGAAGTCTTCGATGCGCACGAACCCCTCCTCGATCCGATATTGAATCCCGAGCCGCTCGACGGTAGTCGCCCCATTCGCGCTGACGGTTCCCCGGAACTCGAGCCGCATCACTCCCAGAGGCTGGGAGCACTCCATCCGTGACCGTCTCGTGTCGCGCAGCCCGCGGAGTGCGGTCGTCTCTCGTGGCACAACGATCGGCGCTCGCGCTTCGGCTTCGCAACCCCCTTCGGCGATCGCTTCGTACGTCGCCGTGTCCCCGGGCGCGCGCGTATGGACGAGCTCGTCTCGGTACGCCCGCATCGATGTCAGCCAGTCCGCGTTCGTCCGAACTGCCGCATCAATCGGACTGCTCGCTCCGCGCTCTATACGACGCAGAAGATTCGTCACGCTGTCGCCCTCCTCTCCCCGAATGTGGAACCTGAACGCGAGCGTCGCGAGGAAGTCCGATGCGCTCTTCAGGCTCGCGAGGAACGCTGCGAGCTCATGACGGTGGCTCTCGTCGGAAAACGTGATGGCCGCGTGCCTGCGGCCGGTACCCCCGCGCTTCAGCGGAAGCAGCGGGAGCTCTCGGTTGGCGCGCAGGTCCACGAGTTCCTCGATGCGCCGTTTGTGGTACTCCGCCCCCGCGATGCGCCGTAGCACGAACGTGAGCAGCGTCTCGTAGGCCTCCTTTCCCTCTTGCGTGCGAAACGTTACTTTCGGCCCGCAAGGGGCTGCATCGAGGGCCTCGAGCAACGTGGTGTGTGCCGCCCGCCAATCGCATTCCATAGGGTTCAAGCGTACAGGGCACCTTTATGATTGGCTAGTGTCATCGGGTCGCGCGGATGCCACTCGCGGAAAGGGACCAATTTGTGTCCGCGTAGGCTCGACCAGCTTTCGAGGAGCCACGAATGAACGCGCAAGGCGGACAAGTGGACCCAAGGTCGGCCGGCGACTTCGTCGATCCGCGCGAGTACCCGAACCCCCCGTGCCGCGTACCGATGCCGCCACCGGCAGCAACTTTCGACGCACTCGAGGACCTCCACGTGCTATGCCGCCGCGGGCGCCTCTACGGAGTTGAAGCTTGGATTCGGGCGGGCCGCCCGCTCTGGTGCGCGGCGCGTCCGAAGCGGCGCACGCCTTCGGCCTTCGCGATTGCGGTCGACACCAACCAAGAGGACCTCGCGCTCCTGCTCCTCGCGAACGGGTTTCCCTTCCAGACGGTGCTCGACGACTTCGAGATCGCGCGGCTCCTCTGGGACCGGAAGGAGCGGTTCTCCCACCTTCTCCTCGCCTGGGGCCTCGACATCCTCCGCGTCACACCGCGCACGATCCTTGAGACGTACGACACGGCGCTCTTCGATCGGTACGAGGCGGCAGGGGGCGACCTCACGCGCGAACACGCGCTCGCGGAAGCGCTCGGCGCGCACGGCTCCAACCGGCCCGGCTACGGCTGGGCCCGCCAGCGGCAGACGGAGCCCCGCATCGCCCGGGAGCTCGCGATCGCGCTCGACATTGCCGTCCGTCGCGAGAGCGAGCGGACAGTCGCGCTCCTCCTCTGGGCGGGCGCAGATCCGCATCGGCCCGTTCCCTACGTCGACATCGATGCGGCGCGCCGGGTCACGACGACCGACGATCCGGAGGACGAAGAGGACGGGAGTCCCATTGAGACCGCAGTGATCTTCGGGCAGCCGAGACTCCTCGCGCGCATGGCTCCGGACCCGGCCCGCGACGATTTCGACCGGCTTTGGGCGAACGTCGTGGATGCCGAAAGCGCGGCGATCCTCACCGCGAAGGCGCGCCCGTCGGACTGGTCGCGCCCGGTCCTCCGCAACTGCCACCGCGTCGTGGCGGAGCACACGGACCGGTGGCGCGCGCGCCGCTGCCTCGAGCTGCTCTTCAACGAATACGGTGCCCGTCTCGAGGCGGCGGAGGAGCGGGAGATCGGGTGGCTCCGCCGTGCCCTCCTCCGGTCGAAGGAGGACCGCGACGTGCGGTGGCTGCTCGGGATGCTCCGGCGGCCCGAGCACTGCGACCCCGCGCTCTTCGCTTCGCTCGTGCGGACCTCGGGGATGCGGGCGCGGTGCCGTCTCCTCCACGTCTCGACGACGCCGGCGGGCCCGATAGCGTGCCTCACGAGTGCCGCGGACGTCGCGGAGACGTAGGACGGCCACGGGGCCCTTAACGACTCGGCCTGCCTAAGGTTCCTGCCGCTCGCAGTGGGCTCCGACTCCGCGGTACGCTTGAGCTGACAATGTCGAACACTGAGCCGAGCACGATCACGGCTACCGACGACGGAGTCACATACTTCGCTCGCCACTACCGATCGCTCTCGTATCCTCTCCCAGAGGAAGGAGGCGGCGGCCTCCGACGCGGACAGCTGGGAGCTCTCCACGCTATCGCTGCGCACTTCGGTCTGCGAGATGATCCCGCTGTCGTCACCATGCCGACGGGTTCTGGGAAGTCGGCGGTGCTCGTGGGCGCCGCGTTTCTCCTGCGGGCCCGTCGCGTCCTCGTCATCACTCCGAGCAAGTTCGTTCGAAGTCAGCTCACGACCGAGTTTCGAACTCTCGCCCAACTGCGCCGAGCCGGAGCACTCCCGTCCGATCTGCCGACGCCGACGGTGCACGAGGTGCGCCACCGTGTCTCCGACGCCGCAGGATGGGAAGCGCTCCGAGCCTTCGATGTCGTGGTCGGGACTCCGATGTGCGTCAGCCCTGCTCTGGGGCAGGTTGCTCCGCCTCCGTCCGACTTCTTCGATCTCGTCCTCATGGACGAGGCGCACCATAGTCCCGCGCCGACGTGGCGTGAGATCCTCGCGGCATTCCCCGACGCTCGCGCCTTGCTTGTGACAGCGACTCCGTTCCGTCGCGATCGGCGAGAGATTCGGGGACGTTTCATCTTCGACTACTCCGTCCGACTCGCTATGGCCGACAACGTGTTCGGACGCATCGAGTTCGTCCCCGTTGCCGCGACCTCCACGCAGGCCGGGAACGATGAGGCGATCGCCCGGAAGGTCGAGGCCCTCCTCCGCGCGGATCGGGAGGCCGGCTTCGTGCATGCGCTCATGATCCGCACGGATGCAAAGGCTCGCGCAGAGGAGCTTGCCGCTCTTTACGGACGGGTGACCGGCCTCAAGCTCGAGCGCGTCCACAGCGGCCTCTCGACCACGACCATCCTGCGCACGGTCGAGCGTCTACGCGCGGGCGAGCTTGACGGCGTCATTGCAGTCGACATGCTCGGCGAGGGGTTTGACTTCCCGAACCTGAAGATCGCCGCCGTTCACAGCCCGCACAAGTCCCTCGCGGCCACGCTCCAGTTCATCGGTCGCTTCGCACGTGTCCGCGACCCACACATAGGACAGGCGCGCGTCGTCGCCGTGCCCCAGGAGATCGCCGGGGCTGTCAGCGAGCTCTTCGATGAGGGCTCCGTCTGGGAAGAGCTCGTGCCGAGGCTCAGCGACGCGCGCGTCGACGCCGAGCGGCACACGCGGGAAGTGCTCGAGGGCTTCCATCGGGATGAACTCATTCCCGTTGATGATCAGACGGCGGATCTCTCCCTCTACGGCTTCCGGCCCCTATGCCACGCGAAGGTGTATCGCGTTCCCGCGAGCGTGGACATCGCTGGGGCCGTTCTGCTTCCGGCCGGACTCGCACTCCAGCACCGGGAGGTCACGGAGGATGGTTCCACTGCCCTCATGATCGTCGCCGCCGACCTCCAACCCCGGTGGGCACCCGAGGGCCGCTTCGTTCGTCGCGACTATGAGTACATCATCCTCCATCTCGAGCGCACCGCTGGCCTCCTCTTCATCAGCACGTCCCTGAGGAAGGACCGGCTCTACCGACAAATTGTTGAGGCGCTCACGGAGGATTCCGAGATCCTCTCGGTCGACGTCATCCATCGCGTGCTACGCGACATCCAGGCTCCAAAAGCGTTCAACGTCGGCATGCGCAACCGCACGGGCGGCGGTGGCGAGACGTATCGGATTCTCTCGGGCTCGAGCGCCGATACGAGTATCACGCTACAAGACGGCCAACGCTTCCACCGCGGTCACGCGATGATCCGCGGCGAGGAGGGTGGCACACCCGTGACGATCGGGCTCAGCAGTGCCTCGAAGCTCTGGGGTGCCGGCTACCAGCAGATTCCTGACCTCCTCGCGTGGTGCCAGCGCATAGCAGCCAAGCTCGCACGAACGGGTGCTGTCGCGACCCACACGAACTTCGATCTCCTCCCTATGTCGGAGCAGCTCTCCGCACTTCCTGCTGCGCGGGCGATCGCCGTCGACTGGGACGTCGACGTCTACGACCGTGCCCCCATGCTTCGCGCGTCGGACGGCAGCGAGTGCCCACTGCTAGACACGGTGCTCACGATCGAGACCGCGGACCCGGGCGCCCCGATACAGTTTCGCGTCGCGACGCGCTCACAGAGCTGGCTCGTCGAATTCACGCTCTCGCCCCGGGCCACGTTCGCGCCGGTCGGGTGGAACGCAGACGATGGGCCGTCTGTCACGTGGGACGAGGAGTGGCTGCCACTCCTCGAGTTCTTGCATGGCAGTTTCGTCACGTTCTACTACCCGGACTTCTCGGCGTTGACTGGTCGGGAGTACCTCCCCGCCGTTACCGACGGCGTGTTCTTTCCGCCGGAGCGCGTCGAGCCCGTGGACTGGGCGGCAGCCGGCGTGGACATCTGCCACGAGCGGAATCACGTTCGCCCGAATCACATCTCCATCCACGAGTACCTTCGGCAGCGTCTATCGCGCGAGTCGCATACGGCGGTCGTCTACGATGACGGGAGTGGCGAGGTCGCGGACTTCGTCGCCTTCGACGATTCGCCCGATTCCCTCCTGATCACGCTCTTTCACGCAAAGGCCTCGTCGAAAGCGACGCCGGGTGAACGGGTCGAGGATGTCTACGAGGTGTGCGGTCAAGCTGTGAAGTCGCTGCGGTGGCTCGCAAACCCAGTGCGGCTCGTGCAGCGGCTTCTCGCGCGTACGGCCGCGAATGAGGCAGACACCGTTATCGTCGGCGCGCGCGCCAGTCTCAAGCGCATCGGCGACGCCGCGAAACAGAAGCAAGTCCGGTTTCGCATGGTGCTCGTACAACCTGGCATCGCCCGCGCGAGTCTCTCGCAGGAGTCCATCGCGCTCCCCCTCGGTGCTGCGGAGACCTACATCAAGAACGCGAACGGCACCGACGCGCTCTTGATCCTCGGTTCTTCGTAGACAGCCGGATCAATCTCGCCCGCGAAGGTCCTCCCGAGGCGGGTTCCCGCCTCGGGAGGCCGGGTGCTGGATGCGGGAGACATCGACGCCATGCCCAGCCGCGTTCGTCTTCCACGAAGTACGCCTGAGAATCAGGCACCTTGACGATGGAGCCACCCGAGGTACGTCTCGGCAATCTGGAGCGCGTCTTCGGGGCGGTCGAGAGATCCGCGCGCCTGGACGGCCGCCTTGAGCGCGACGCACGCGAGGATCGAGTCGGAGGCGCTGGGCGGCCGGCGCGCCGGCGCTGACGGCGCTGTCAGTTCGTGCGCGGGGCGCGGCTCCGCACTCGCAGCGCCCACGATTTCGATTCGCGGGACGACGCGTCCGTCCGGGCTGATTCGCTCCGACGCGCGGACATGGAGCTTCGACCCTCGCCGGATCTGTAGCCGGTCGAGTTCCGGGAAGAGCGACCGGGGCGGGAAGAACGTGTGCTGCTCCCCGTCGGGAGTGCTGACCCGGTAGGCCCGGTACGGTCCGTACTGCGACATGCCTTCCTTCGGCGTGTCGAAGAGAACCGTCAGCTCGGTCGTCGTGCCTGTCGGGAGAAATGCATTCGATGCCATAGGGGTTGAGGGATTACGGGACGGGAGATCCGGCGTGAAACTCTCGGGCTGTAGAACACGCGCGCGGACGGTCCCTACCGCAGAGACGTCACGGCAGCGGGCACCCCACAGTCCTCGGAACGCCCGACAGTGTTTCCTCGAGAGTCCCGAGGAGGGAGGCCGGACTCCTTCCTCGGGACGGAGCGGCTGCTACGCGTGCGTCTCCCGATCCGGTTCGTCGAGCGTCAGCGACGCGACGCCGTCCTTCTTCGTGAACGTGAGCAGGTTCACCTCCTCCGCCCGGATCTCGGTGATGTACTTCCGCTCACCGTCCTTCTCGTACGCACGATTCAGGATCACGCCTTCGAGGTAGATCCCGGCGCCCTTCCGCAGGAATCGCGTACACACTTCCCCGAGGCGGCCGAATGCGACGACGCGGTGGTAGTCCGTGACTTCCTTCTTCTCGCCGTCGGACGTCGTCGACCGGTGAGTCGCGATCGGGAAGACGGCTCGCACGACTCCGGTTTTCGTGGTGACGCTCTCAGGGTCCGCCGCGAGGTGGCCGACGAGGATGACTTTGTTGACGCTGCGCATGGTGTGGGTGGGTTGGAGCTGAGGACCGAGATGCATCGCCTTCGCGGCGACGGTTAGGTGTGTGTCTCTGCCGCCCCCGTATCCGCATCCCGCCCGGCGGGCGTCTCCACGCTCCATCCCTGGCCGCGGATTGCGTCGAGGACGCTCCGGAGTACCGCTTCGTTCTCGGCGAACCCGCCCGCAAGACCGTCGAGCGAGCCGTCCTGGTAGAACCCGCCCTCGTCGTGGATGACGAGGCGGCCGTCGAACACTTCCCGGTTCAGGCGATCGAGGAGCGTGACGATCGCGGCGTGGACGCGGACGCGGTCGATCGCGTACTGGGTCTTCACGAAGGCGTACGGCAGAATCCCCGTCCCTTCGACCCACTCGAGGCCGAACGTTTCGCAGCCCGGGTCGGGATCCCAGAGCGCCATCCGGATCGTTCCGCTGCCGCCGGTGGAGCCGCCTTCCCTGCCCAGTTCGGTGTACCGCCGCTTCTCCTGCCGGAACTTCCCGAGGAACTTCCACCCGAGACGCATCCCGACATCCGTCGTCAGGGCCACCGCGCGCTCGAACTGGGTCTCCGCCGTCTCGGGGTTCAGGCCCCGGCCGGCCTCCGTGTAGTAGTGAATGGTGATGCCCATGGACTTTGAGCGTTAGAGACTCGGCGACGTGAGTACCGACGCGAGTCGGTCGAGTTCCGCGACAGACGGCCCGACGGGAACGAGGTCGTATCCGCGCCGGACCAGGCGGACCACACCGGTCGCCTGCACGAAGAGCGCGTGCGTCTCCGGATCCACGGCGAGCGCGCCCTCGACGCGCAGGAGCGACCCCTTTTCCGCCGCGGCGATGGCGGCAGCCTCGAGTCCGACACCGACCACCGTGATCTCGGTTCGGGGAAGGTCCTCGACTTCGAGGTCCACCGTGGCGACGACCGGGTCGCTCGCCGAAAGGCGGACGGTGGGCGCTCGCGCTCGGCCCTGGAGCGTGACGTGATTCTCGGTATTCCGCATGGCGGGTGGATTAGGGAATGAAACGGACCTCCGCGCGCCAGCGCGGCAAATCCACCTCGAAAACGACGGGCCGTTTCGGGAGGCGCTCGCGGCGGGACGGCCCTTTCGTCGAGGGACCTGACGGCCGAGCAGTGCCTGGTGGACTGGTCTTCTCCGTCAGGCCGCCGTTCAACATCCCTGCGCTGGACCGAGGGGCCGTGGCAGCGGGGAAGGCGGGGCCAGGCCGGGAGGGCCGTGGCAGGGGCACGCCCCCGAGGGGAAGCGGGAAGATTCCGCCTCCCCTGCTCCCGACAGCGCCGTCGGCCTATCCCTCTCGGGATTCGAGGATTCGTCCGAGGACAGGGGGAGCGCTCCCTTCGAGATCAGGGGGTGATCTCAGAGCGCAGGACGGTGCAGCCTCGCCCCTCCTCCATCCCAGGCCCCCCGCTACAGGAGGAGATTCGGCCACCCTCCCCGCGGACCGAGGAACGCCTTGCAGCCCTTCCGCACTTCCGCGAGTGGGCCCGGGAGTAACGACAGGCGCTCTCTGGCAGCCTCCTCCAGGGCAGCCGCACTAAGCCCCCCGGGCCACTTCTGCACCATTCCTCCCAAGACGAGGTCAACGACCCTCGCCAGCTCTGTGGTTTGGAGCGGAGCGACCGCCGCACCCCGGACGACCTCCGCCCCCATGCGCGCCGCCTCGACGAGTGGCAATCCTGCATGCCCGAGTAGCCCGAACACCCTCTCGACCGTGGATCGCTCCATGTCGGTCGCGCGCAGGGCGCGAAGAAGGAGGTCGCTCGTCGGGGGCACGGTCGTGTATCGGTCAGACACCAGTCGGAGGAGGTGGGCATCCCGGTCTGCGGCGGAGATCACCCCGCGCTCTGCGAGAGCCGGAAGCAAGGCCACGCTACAGAATGATCGGATCCGCTTGCCGTTTGATCCGAACCGTCGAAGGCCGAGGTCGTCGGCGAACAAGGTCGCGTCGAGATGGCCCGCAAGATGGACGGCGTCCATCGAGTCCGGCCCGAGTGTTCTCCGCAGGTCCTCCTCTTCCGATTCCGGCGCGCGAATCGTCTCGACAGGTCGGAATTCCGTCCGCGCGTTCTCGCGCACCCATTCCCGCAAGACCTCGGCCCGCTTCAGCCGAGCGACGAGGAATGGATGCTCCGGGGGCCATTCCGTAGCGTCGAAGCCTGCCTCGCTCGCCGACATCGTCCGGTGCCCGTCCCGCACCTTCTTCGCTGCCTCCGTGCATTCGTGCTCCAACGCTTCAACGAGCGACTGCGGCGTAGCCCACGTGAAGTGGGGTCGCACCGTCTCGATGAGTCCGAGCCGGTACAGCGTCTCGAGCCCAGAGCGCGTCAGCACCACCGTCGTGGCATTTCGCGCTGCATCTCGCGATACCTCCTGCCCGGCGAGATCCACCCACTCGACCGCGAGCGGGCCGTGCTCGTCCGACATCGCCCCCGCCATTGCATCCCCTGCGCCGAGATCGAGCATCCCCGCAACGAATCCCAGCGGGAGCGTCTGCTCCCGATAGAGTGCATACACGTTCGCCACCGCCTGCTGGCGGTCATGGACCGACGCGATGATCGGTGCGAGTTCCCGCATCGTGGGCTTCTCGGACATCGGGAATGACTCCACGAACGGCGGCTCTCCTGGGAACCGCTCCGAGAAGCGCTCCATGACATCGCGCCAGACGTGCGTGCTCGCCGGCAGAAGCTCCGCGACGCGCCACCGTTTCTCCGTCCAGCCTCGACTGCCCGTCACGACGGTGTCCCCGACGCGTTTTCCGATGATGCCCAGTCGCTCCGCTTCCTCCACGAGGAGTTCGTTCCGCAAGGGATCCGTCGGCGGTTCCGCGTATACGACGTAGTCGACCGTCTTGCCGTCATCGGACACGAGCCGCACGTGCGTGTCCGCCCCCACTTCACGAGGCACCTCGACCGGTGCCGCGTCGGTCATGAGAAGAGCCCCATACCCCCGGTGCATCGACGGGTTCTTCGGATCCGCCCGGTACGCGCGTAGCGCGAGTGCGCGGGCGTCCTCACTCCGCCCCGCCTCTTTCAGGAGAAACGCCGCTGACAGCATCACGTCCGGCCGGAGCGCCCCGCTCCGCTCCACCACCAAATCGAGGTAGGTCTTCGCCGCATCTGGTTGGCGCAGCTCCAGAAGGCGACCGGCGAGCTGATAGGCCACCTCAGCACTCTCCGGGTGACGCTCCTGAATCCGCCCGAGGAGCGCAACCGCCGTCTCAATATCGCCCCGCCGCACCGAAAGTTCGGCAGCCGCCTGAATCTTCCAGTCAGGCGCCTCCGCGTCTTCCGCCACATCTGCGACCAGGGCAGCGAGCCGCTCCAGTTGATGCGCGCCGAGTAGGGCCCGCGCGTAGTCCGCGTGCGCCAGCGACGGTAGGGCCTGCACGCCCACCTCTTCGAATACGCCGGCCCCTTCGGCCCACTTCCCGAGTCGCACGAGTCGCTGCGCCAGTTCCTGGAGCAGCGCCGGCTTCTTCGTCGGCATCGCCGCCGCTGCGTTCCGGTAGGCCTCCACCATTGTCGCGGCGTCGCGCTGCTCCGAGGCAATGCGCCCCCGAAGCACGGACGCCACTCCCGATCGCGCCGCGTCGTCGGAGATCTGCCGTAGCAGCTGTTCCGCCGCGGCTACCTCGCCCAGCTCGATCGCAAGCTCCGCCGCATTCAGCCGCAGCGCATCTGGGTCCGCTGCCTTCTCAGGCGCCGCGATGGCCGCTTGCCACTCCTTCCGGGCGCCCACGGCATCATCGAGATCGCACCGGACGCGCGCCCGGAGCAGGAGGAGCATCGGGTGCTCCTCGACGACGGCCGCGGAGAGTACTCGGAGCGCATCCTCGAGCTGGTGGGCTCGCACGGCGCAGAAGGCCACCTGTCCGAGCGTGTTCGGATCGTTCGTCCGCACCTGCCGAGCGCGTCCGATGTCTTCGCGACAACCCTCAACGTCTCCCCGCAACCGCCGGAGCTCCGCCCGCTGCGCGAGAAAACGCGCCGTCAGGTTGTCTTCGTCGCCGAGCCTCGCAAGAGCCTCGTTCACGAGGCCTTCCGCTTCCACACGGTGTTCGTCGGTCCCGGTTTCCGCATCGAGCGCGAGGAGAGCCGTCGTCAAGAGCACGACGAGCTGCGGCTCCCGGTGCCCCATCGCCACCAGTGGTCGAGCGATCGCTGCCACCTCCGCTGGGCGCTCCTCATTCGCCGCGATCTGCGCGAGAGCGAATCGGTACGGCGCGGATACCCGGACCTCCTCTGGCGGGTCCGTGGGCACTATTCCGGCCTTCCGCTCGATCTGGATCCGCGCTCCCCACGCCTCCGCGTCTTCCGGGCTTTCCTCCAACAGGCCACGCACGTATTCGTGCGCCGCTGCCAGATCCTCCGCCTCCGCCGCCGCGTGACACGCCGTCAGGAGTGCGTGCCGATTTCGCTTCTCAATCGCCAGCGCCTGTCGCGCGGCCGCCAACGCCTCCACCGCCCTCTGGACCTGCAGCAGGGCTGCAGCACGGTGCTGCCAGAAGCGCGCCCAGACCGCCGACCCCACGGTCTTGCCCCGAAGGTCTGCCTCGACGAGGTTCAGGAACTCCACTGCTGCATTTCCCCGCCGTTCCTGCAACAAACGTCGTGAGAAGTCGAGCATCCGCATCGCGGCTTCGTCCGGTTCCGGTGGCCGCACGCCGATACCCTTCCCCTCGAGAAGCCTCACGAGATCGGCTCGCGTCCGGCGGGCGCGGTGCTCGCACACGGCAGCTCCATCCGCGCGGAGCACCGCCCACGCCGCCGCCGCCTGCGATGAGTTTCGCAGGGCTCCCTCAAGGCGACGGAGTGCATCCTTCCGCGCCGCACCATTCGGCTCGTCGAGATCCGCGCACACAACGCGAAGGCTCCCGAGCAGGTCCGCTGCCGCGCCGCCACCGTCGAGGATGGCCCGGATGTCTCCACGGAGATCGTCCGTCCTACCAGTTCGCAGCCGCACCAAGTCCCGCGCGAAGTCGCGCTGCACCGCCTGGGATGCGCTTCCGTCGACCACCAGGACCACCTCGCCGCCCGCGGCATCCCCACGCCGCCCGGCCGCCTTCTCGACGGTCTCTCGGAGCTTCGCTCCGCCCGTCAGCCCGTGCTTCGCCTGGACCTCGACCGCTTCGTGCTGGCTTCCGAATTCAATACGCGCGTCGTCGCCCGGACCCCCTGTCTCTCCCGACACCGCCGTCGGGATGTCGAGGAATCCGTCGAACCACTCGAGGGGCGCCTGACTCAGGATGTGCACGGAGACGTATCCGATTACAGCCCCTTGGTAGTTCGTGCCCGCAAAGGTCGCCGCACCGCTCATGGCGCTATCGTGCCTTGGCCTCGCCATGTACTCAACCAGACGCGTTCTCATGCCTCGGCAACGACTCTGGTTCCACGCCGAAACTTGCGCTCTCGACCATTTGTTGTGCAGTATGGATACGACACATACCCCCACTCTCCATGCCCCGACGTCCCACGAGTGCGCTGCTCCTCGCCGCGCTGGTTCTTTCGCTCGTCGGTCCTGCGGTTCCGCGCTCCTTCGCACGGCTCGCGCCACTGGACGCGGACGGGCAGAAGCCCATCACGTTCAAGGCGTCGAAGACGCTCCCGACGGCGGAAGAACGGCTCGGGCAGCGCGCCACGCCCGTGCGGGAAGACCGGTACATCGCGCCGAACCCCGCGGATGAACCGAGCGCTCTTCGGCCCGACGGCACCTACTCCCTGGGGCGGGGTGACGGAAACCCGGACGCGCCCGGACGCGTGAGCGCCGATACGCGCCCGTACCGCAGCGAGCGCCGCGCCACACCGGTACGTGGTGGCTCTGCGGACGACGGCGCCCTCGCGCTCCTGCGCACGGATGTCTCGGGCCAGATCACCACGAACACCACCTGGACCGCCGCCGAGAGCCCCTACGTCGTGACGGGCGCGATGACCGTTGTCTCCCCTGCCGTCCTCACGATCGAGCCGGGGGTCGTCGTGAAGCTCGGAAGCGGCGCGAGCCTCATGGCTCTCGAAGGCGCGACCATCCTCGCTGCAGGTACCTCCGGAAGCCCCATCGTCGTGACATCGCTCAAGGACGACTCGGTTGCCGGCGACACGAACGACGACGGCGACGCCACGAGTCCCGCGCCCGGCGACTGGGCGACCTTCGGGTCCGAAGGACGGAATACCGGCCAGACTGTGATTGCAGCGTACGGGACCTACCAGCATATCCAGATCCGCTACGGCAGCATCTTCACGGGACGTTTTTCGCTGCTCACGCTCACCGACGCGCTCATCGAGTACATGAGCTTCTACGGGCTGAACCTCGAGAAGAACCCGTCCACGACCCGGAGCTTCGAGCGCCTCACGATGCGCCGGAACACCACGCACCTGAACATGTACGGGGTGCCGTCCGCGATTACGATCAAAGACAGCGTCCTCACGGAGTCCTCCTCGTGGGCCATCCTCGCCTCGAGCGCGACTGCCGTTCGGCTCACCAATAACCGCATCGACTTCAACGACTCAGGGTCGAACTACGCGATTAGTGCCTCGTCGTCCCCGATGGTGCTCCGCTACAACTCCATCGCGTGGAACGGGAACCCGGACACGGGCTTCGTCTACGGCCTCTCGAGCACCGGAAGCACTGTGGACGCGCAGTACAACTGGTGGGGCTCGACGACAGGGCCGGAGGTCGTCGGACAGACGGCGACAGGCGGCGGGAGTCGGATCACGACGGGCGTCACCTACACGAACTGGCTCGGGAAGGCGTACGAGGCCGAGCACAAGAAGGGGAACCTCCCGTGGTCCGCGAAGGCCGGCGTCGGCGTGGACGTCGCAACCGGAAACCTCGTCCTCACCGAGACGGATATCCGCATCCCGACCGTCGGGTTCCCCCTCGAGGTGACGCGTACCTACAACAGCCTGACCGCCTCCACCGCGACGGGCGTCTTCGGATCCGGCTGGACGTGGAACTACGGCGTGGCGCTCGACGTCACCACGGACGCGTACGGCGTGATTCTCACGGCGGCCGACGGGGCGAAGCACTACTTCAAACGGAACCCCGACGGAACCTTCACGAGCGAGTACGGACTCTTCAGTCTCCTCTCGTACGACAGCACGTCGCAGGAGTACACGCTCCTCCACCCGAACCAGGACCGCGAGGTCTTCGACGCTGCGGGGAAGCTCGTGCGCCAGGTCGACCCCGACGGAAACACCACGACCCTCACCCGAGACGGCGCCGGTCTCGTTACGACCGTCACCGAACCGACGGGGCGCACCCTCACCTTCACCTACGCGTCGGGGCGGATCGCGACCATCACGGATCCGCTCGGGCGCGTGTACCGCTACACGAACGCCGGTCAGCTCACGAAGCTCGAGAAGGAGCTGCCTGCGACGACGGTCTTCGCGACGTGCACGTACACGTACGGCGTGAACGCCGTCCTGACGAAGCGGGTCGGCTGCGACGGCGACACCCTCGAGCAGACCTTCAACGCGACGACGAAGAAGGTGGAAACCCAGACCCTCAATGGCGTGCAGGTGCGCTTCGCGTATGGGCCTGTCACCGACAGTCTCACCGGGGTGACCTTCCCGCAGTACACGACGGGTCTTTGGGACACCTTCGGGAAGCTCCACGTCTACTACTACACGAAGAGCAACGCCGTCTTCGAACACGACCGCGAGAACTTCCAGGACGCGTACGGGACCTACTACTTCTACCAGGAGGATCGCTGGGACTACGCGACGTTCGTCTCGTCCTCGTACACCGACATCCTCGGGCGGCGCACCAGCACCGAACGGAATTGGCGCCGCGGGACCGTCCTCGCTTCGACAGACGAGAGCCTGAATCGGCGGACGGAATTCACGTACGACGCGTTCAACAACCTCCTCACCACCACCGATCCGCTCGGGCGCGTGACGACGAACACCTACGACGCCGAGCATCACCTCGTCTCGACTGAGGACGCGCTCGGGAACCTGACGGAGACGACCTACACACCCGCCGGACTCGTTGCGACCGTCACCGACGCGCGCGATGCCACGTCGTCGTTTACCTACGACGCCTACGGCTACCCGGAGACCGTGACAACCGCAACGGATGAGACGGTCACGTTCGACTACGACATCGTCGGGCGGAAGCTCTGGGAGGAAACCCCGGATGGGGAACGCACGACCTACACCTACGACGGCCGGGACAACGTCCTGACGGTCACGGATCCCCTCGGGAAGGTCACGACGACCACCTACGACGCAAAGGGCCGGAAGACAGTGGTCGAGGACGCGGGTGGGTTTGAGACGACTTTCGCCTACGACGCTGCGCGAAACCTCCTCCTCACCACGACAGACGCCCTCGGCGACGTCGTCACCTACACCTACAACCCGAACGGCACCTTGCAGAAGGTCACCGACGCGCTCGGGCACGCGACGCAGTTCACGTACGACGCGTTCGGGCGACAGGCGACCGTGAAAGACCCCCTGAACCGCACCGCAGAAACGGTCTACCGCCCGGACGGGAGCGTGCAGTACACGATCGACGCGCGCGGGAACCGGACCGACTACGCCTACAACTACGGCGGCGAGCTCACGACCGTCACGTACCAGGATGACTCCACCACGACCTTCCTCTACGACGGCGTCGGGAACCGGACGCGGATGGTGGACACGGACGGCCAGCTCGACATCACCTACGACGCCCTGAACCGTCCCCTCACGCGGACCCGCACGAGTCCGGCCGGGACGGAGACCGTCAGCTACACCTACGACGCGGTCGGGAATCTCGAGACGCTCGGCTATCCGGGAGGGTTCTCGGTCACATACGCGTACGACGACGCGCGGCGGCTCCTCTCCGTCACGGACAGTAGCGCCCGCGAAACGTCGTACGGCTACGACGACAACGGTCGGCTCCTCACGGTCGCGCTGCCGAACGGGACGAGTGCCTCGTACGCCTACGACGATGCCGGGCGGATCACCTCGGTCACGCACGCCCTCGGGCAGACCCCGTTTGCGACGGTCGCCCACACCTACGACGACCGTGGGAACCGGCTCACGCGCACGGTCGACGGCGTGACAGAGAGCTACACGTACGACGCCCTCGCACGGATCACCGAAGCGGCCTACCCCGGAGCCCGCACGGTCGGGTACACCTATGACGCGACCGGCAACCGCACACAGATGACCGAGGGTCTCGGGACGACCTCGTACACCTACGACGTCGCAGACCAGCTCCTCACCGCCGGAGATGGACTCCGGACGTACGACGCGGACGGGCAGCTCACGAGGGTCGGGGTGGGCCGGAGCTTCACCTGGAACGACCGCGGTCAGCTCACGGGGATCTCGCCCGTCACGGCGAACGCGGCGCCGACGGCCCGCGCTGGGGCGGACGCATCCGGGAACGTGGACTGGTTGATGTTCCTCGACGGGAGCGCGAGCACCGACCCGGAAGGGATGCCCCTCTCGTACACGTGGACGGAGGTTGCCGGGAACCCCGCGACGGGGGCGCTTCGCGGCCTTCACGCGGCGAAGCCCGCGCTCCTCGCGAGCGTGGCCGGCACGTACCAGTTCGACCTCGTGGTCTCCGACGGGGTGCAGACGAGTGTCCCGGACCGCGTTCAGGTGACGGTCGCCGCAACACCACCGGCCCCGGTCACCCAGACGATCGTCCCCGCTACGGGGATGAGCGGGTACGTGGTCTCGCCCTACCCCACGACCCGCTACTTCAACGGCTCCGACTTGATCACGGGGCGCGCCTCCACGGCGATCTACCTGGGCGCCGCGCAGTTCGCACTCCCCACGCCGCCTCCGCAGTCCACGCTCACCGCGGCGACGCTCACGCTCACCGGGAAGTCCGTCACCGGCAACACCGTCACGGACCAGTGGTCGGTGCAGCTCCTCCCGACGACGCTGGATCCGAACTGGGCGCAGGCGAACTACACCACGATCTCGGGCGCAACCCCCGACCGGACGCTCACCCCAGAGCTCGTCGGGACGGGACAGGTGGTCGCGAACCTGCCGAACGCCTGGACCTTCACGGAAGACGACCTCGCGGTCCTCAAAGACCGCATCGCCGGATCCGGGAAGCTCTCGCTCCGGACGCGCGGCGACACCCTCGGCACCTCGTCGCGCGTGACCTGGTACTCCGGAAGCGCGACGGTCGCGTCGAAGAAGCCCACGCTTACCCTCTCCTACACGCCGGAGCCCCTTCCGGACCAGGCCCCCTTCGCCGATGCGGGCCGGAGCCAGACCCTCGATGCTCCGGGCGACGCGACGCTCGATGGACGCGGGTCGTTTGATGCCGAGGGTCCGGTCTCCCTTTTCTGGACGGCGAATGCGGCAAACCCGGCAGCGGTCACGCTCAGCGATGCGACGGTCGCCGAGCCCTCAGTCACGTTCACCGTTCCCGGGATCTACCGCTTCGACCTCGCGGTGACCGACGGAGCGGCTGTCACGACGACGGCTTCGACCGTCGTCACGGTTCGGAGTGCCCCGCTCCCGGCGAGTGCCTCCTTCGCGTACGACGGGGATGGAGATCGCATTGCGATGACGGTCGGGGGTGTCACGACGCGCTTCGTCGTGGATCCCCTTCCCAAGAACGCACGCGTTCTCGCGGAGCGAACGGGTGAGACCTGGACGTACCACGTGTACGGGCACGACCTCCTCTACTCCGTGACGGGCTCGGCGCTCACGGTCCTCCACAGTGACCCGCTCGGGTCGACGGTCGCGACGACCGACGCAACCGGCGCCGTCACCGCGCGGATGCGCTACGACGTGTTCGGCGAGCGCCTCGACACTGACGCCGCAACGACCGCCTACACCTTCGCCGGGGAGCGGTTGGATGCCACCGCGCTCCAGTACCTGCGCGCCCGGTACTACGACCCGGCGATAGGCCGCTTCATCTCTCGCGACCCCTTCCCCGCGCAGGCCGCCGACACGCAGTCGTTCAACCGGTACGTCTACGTGAAGAACAACCCTACGAACTACGTGGACCCGAGTGGGGAGTACGCAAGTGCCGTTCCCGCCCCTGGGATCCTCGAAGTCATCACCGCTGTCGGAGCAGCGCTATCTGATGCTGCCGCCGGCCTGCGCACCGCAGTCAGCGCCGCCACCGCCGGAAGCGCTCTCGGCGCTGCGGCCGCTGTGGGCGCCGGAGTCATCATGTTCCCGCAAAGCGCTGGCGAGGAGGGAGAGGTCGGGCCTGCTGGTCCGGCAGCAACATCCGACCCCATCACGACCGGCTCGCCACAACTCCCTAATGGGCAGACGCCAGAACACATCTCTGCCGCACTCAAGACCATTGGCTTCACCGCATCCTCTCACCTGCTGCGAGAAACGCTTATGAAGCCTGATCGCCTGTTTACCGTCGAACAAATGATCGCGACTCTCCTTCGCGGCTCTCTGTACAGAGACATCCGTGACCCTTCCGTCCTTGGAACCGCCTTCAACGGCCTCCTTGTATGGTACAATCAGTTCACAAACGTCATAATTTCGGCCCGATATGGTCCGGTGCCAAACACGTGGGAGCTAATTCCATAGTCGATAGATGATAGTTCACCTCGCCAAAGCGCAGACACCTCCCCCGCGAATGGCCTACGACGGGGAGGTGTCCGTCGTCGACATCGTGTTCCCGCGTTCGCCCACGACGCGCTCACATATTTGGGTGCTACATAGCGCGTTCGCTACCGTCGAGGACGACGGTCGCGTTGTTGATCTGGAGATTGCCGTACCCCGAGCGCTCGTTCGCCGAACGGACCTCCGCCCGCCCGCCGTCTCACCTGTTCGATACTCACTATTCGTCGACCAGGAGTCGGCCGCCCCCGAAGAGTCCTACCTCTACAACAACTCCCAGCGGCTCCTCGTTGTCCGCTTCGCTCCCCCTTCTCCCGACAACGCGTTCTTCTCGCTCGCGAATGACGTCGTAGTCGAGCTTGAAGGAGCGCGCCTGACCGCGCTTTGGCTGTCCCTGCCGAATCTCCTTACGGAGTCGGGAGATCTAGCGCCGGCGTTTGCCCTCAAGTAGACGATATGCCCCTGCCCTTTCTCGCGGATGCCCCGTCCGCGGCCAGCCGCACCCTCCTCGAGGGATATCTACACGACCAGCATGACTGCCGCGAGCTGCTCACTGCTCTTCGTCGCCGCGCCGTGGATGCAGGACACCTTCCCCTCATCGTTGACGTCCTTCTGGCACGTCACCTCGAGCAACGTCCGCTCGAGTGCCTCTACTTCGGCTCGACCGGCACCATCGCTGAAGGCCGTGTGGCTGCCGCGCTCCGCGCCTCGCATCCACGGAGCCTCATTGGCCAGATTCACTTTGCCGCCAAGGACGACAGGACTGAAGAGGAGATGGCGTCCGCCCTTCACTCCATCGAGTCCGCGAACGACTTCAGCGACCTGCTCGAGGCCATCGAGCTCGTCCCTAGCCACCGAGCCCTTTCCTTCGCACTCGGACGCCGTATGCTCGCGCTGCAGCCTGATTCCGTGCTCGCGCGCATCTCCATGCTCCTCACGATGCGGCTTCTCTCCGAGCCGATGGACGGGCCAGAAACGGCGGCCGAGGCGCGAGGTATCTATCAGGAACTCGTCGGGATTCAGCCCGATACTATCGATGGCCGCATCCATCTCATAGCAGTCCTGCAACCGGCTCGAGACCGCGACGAGATCCTCGCGCTCGGCAAGGAGCTGCTTACGCTTGATCCCACACACTCCGAAGCGCTCTCCAGCTCTGCGATAACCCTATGCATCACGGACGGCGCACCAGCCGCCCGGCGCTTCCTTTCCGACCACGAGACCGTCTTGGAGTCTGCCGGGTTCGACAAGACCGAAAGGGAAGCGATCTTGCAGCCTGCCTATCGCGCGGTCACCCTCCATGCGGACTCGGATCTCGCGCACACGCGAGGCTGGCCCAGCCTCTGGCCCTAGCACCATGCGCTATTGGATCTTTCTTGCGTCAGTAGCCGCTCTAATCCTCGTCGGACTCACCCTCTGGATCGGTTCGCCTGCGCGCATCAATGTCCGTAATGAGTCCGGGACAGTCGTTGCATCCGTTCAGATTAACGTTGTGCATTCCGACACCAGAGGCAAGCTGCAGGCAGAGCCTGTCGCACCGAACGATCAAATCCACTTCCTTCGAGACCTCGCTCCAGGAGATGAGCGCGACCAGTCCTACCACGACAACAGTCCGTACAACTTCGACATCCTCGTCCAGAGGGCAGACGGACGCGCGGAGCGTTTCTACAAAACGTATATCGTGGACGATTGGCATGGGACTGTTCCGCCGATACACATCTTGACGATCACACCCACGGGCCTCCTCCTCGATGGGGCTCCGCCCGCCCCCGTCGAGAGTGATCCGGAACGCGACTTCGGTCAGCTCGATCACCTTCCATAGCGCGAACGCTCTACGACAGGCGTTGATGCTTCCGGGCGCCAGCGTATCGTGGCTCATAGCAGCTACCGCACGTGCTTCGCACCATGCCGCTTCCGCACTTTCGTCTACTGTCGATATGAAGCGCATTCCCGCCACGCGGCCGCTCATCGGTGACGTCTTCGAGCTCTCGCTCCCCGATGGTCGCTTCGCGTACGCGCAGTACCTTCACCGCGATAAGCCCGGTGGCGTTGGTTTCGGCATTCTCGTCCGCGTTCTCGATAGGCTCGGCGACACGCCCCTCTCCATCCCAGACTTACGAGCCGCGCAGAATCTCTTCCCCCCGGTGTACGTGGGACTCCTAGCTCTCGTTCGACTTGGCCGCTGGAGGCACATCGGTCGCATGTCCGTCCCAAAGGATCCCTTGCCCTGCTTCCGGTGGCGTTCCGGTCCGGAGTCCGGGCCTGGCGAGTACTCCGACTGGTACGTGATAGACCTCGAGAGTTCCACACGGGCGTTTGTGGGACCACTATCACCGGAGCTACGCAGACTGGAATTCCAATGCGCCTGGGGCTCTGAAGTGCTCGCAGAGCGCATCGCATATGGCCGAAATCCGTACGACGAGATTCGGTAGAGTTTCGTTCCTCACGGATTAATTCCTTCCTTCACTCAGTACCATCGTGGCGCCGCCCACCGTGCGCCAAGCCTCCGCTCGCTGTACCATTCCCGTGTCATTCCTGATCCCATTCTATGAAACTCAGCGAAGCGCTGTCGATCCGCGCTGATCTCCAAAAACGCATGGCGCGGGTGCTCGAACGGGCGTGCAATTGTGCAACGTACCAGGAAGGAACGCAGCCTCCGGAGGATGCAAACGTGCTCTACCGCGAGTACGGGGAGCTTGCCGCGCAATGTGAAGTGCTCGTGCAGCGCATCAATCAAACCAACGCCGCGACGCGCATGCACGGAGCGCAAACCATCTCCGATGCCATCGCCGCCCGCGACACCTTGCGCCTGCGTGCCGATGCAGCCCGTCGCCTCGCGGACGCTGCGGTGGATACGAGTCCGCGCATCGGACGATCCGAAATCCGCACGATCACGAGCATCGACGTCCCATCCCTTCGCGCAGAGGTCGATTCGCTCATGACGCAGCACCGTCTTCTTGATCACACCATTCAAGCCTTCAACTGGGAGACAGACCTGATCGATTGAAAGAGCGGGTAGCGCCTTCGGCTGAGCGTGCGCACAGCAGCGACCGTCCTGCAACTGACGGACTCTGGTGCACCTGGCTCACGTGCAGTGGGTTCGAGTCCCACATTCACATCGCATGAGCAGCACCGTCACACGCGTATCGCGTAGCAAGCACAACGTACTTCCAGTGCACAGATAGCCGAGTGCGTGAGGGTGGGTATGGGGATCTCCTGAACGACAGCCGCTTGCGACTGCGCGTTCGTTTTCACCGTCTCCGGTCGCCCCGACGTCGAGCGTCTTGGATCTTTCTCCAGTCCCTGCTTCCATAGGAGCGCACCACGATCCTTCCGCGACGGCATGAACCGTTGGCCACAAGCGCCGCTGGTGACGCTGCGGAGACTGACGCGATACCCTTCGGCAGCATGGCTCCGCGCGACTTCCTCACCCCTGAGATCCGTGCACTTCTCGCATCCCATCGCGAACTCCAAGAGCGGGTACTTGGGCCCATGCAGCGAATCATCGAGGACCTTCGTCGACAGAACGACGACCTGATTCGTCCTTTCGCTCCGCTCCTCTCCAGTCTCGAAGAAACGCGTCGGCAGTACGACCTCCCCCGGCTCGTCTCCTCTCCTGCGATTGAGGAGGTGCTACGCCGTTCCGACGTCCCCGTGCTCGACGCGCTCCGAGGAGCCATCGCATTCCCTGCGCTCGCGACCGGTGCTCTTTCCGGGGGCGTGGCCTCTCGTCTCGCAGAGGAGCTCTCCGGGCTTCCTGCCATCGCCCGAGTTACCTCCTGGTACACACTTCCGCCGCTCGGTGGACTCGACCCTGCCACGCTTCACGCCCTCCTCGTCCCACTGGACCTCCACGCCTCTTTTGCCGCCGACACCTTCGTCCGTCTCGAGGCCGAAGCCAGCGACACGCGGAGGGCGGCCCTGGCGACCGCGCTCCGTCACTCGGCCATTGAGCGGGACCTCTACGCCGACGTGCTGGTGCGCCTCCCTCCCCCGACCGATCCGGTTGTCACGGCCGAGGACCTCACGTATTCCGTCGGGCCGGATGGACGAGGAGAGCTGCTGGCCCGGGCTGACGCGCTCTCGGCCGCCGATGCGTCCCTCGACGCGAGCACCGCTGCCCACGACGTGGCGCTCCTGGGCGGAGAGATCCTGCGGCTCATCGGTCTCGTCAATGCCGCGGCACGATCCGCCGGCCGCCCTGAGATCTTTCCCCCGACCTCGCGGGTCTACACCGAGGGCCCTGTCGTATGTCTCACCATCGCCCGCACCGTGGCCGATGTGGCCCGCGTCGTGAACGCCCTCTTCCTCCTCCTCTACGAGGGCGGCGGCTCTGGATCACTGCGCCTACTCACCCCGAATGGCGGACCGCTCGAGCCCGAGCAGTGCGACGCCATCTGGTGGCTGAAGGAGCTCCGTCGCATCGAGTTCCATGATCTGGATCACGGTGACCCGGCCGAGAGCCGGCGGAAGTGGCGCAAGTACGGCGAGACGCTTTCCGCGATAGGGCTACAGCACATGCCGTCGACGCCGGAGGAGTTCGCCCTTCTGCAGCGTCTCCTCTACGAGGGACTCGTCGCGGTTCTGCGCCGCGCCGTGGCCGCACTTCCACTGCCCTCGGCATAGAGGGACCTCGGCGCCCACCGGCTTGCATCAACATCGCCATCGGTGTTAGCTACGAGCACCCATCCCTGCTACGCTCGACTGTTCCGCGCGCACGCGGACGGGCGAAATCACACCACGGAACTCGACATCTCGGCATTCAGAAGCCGTTTCGCGGGCCTCGGACCTCGCCCGTCGACCTGTCACGCGGAAGGTCGCGGGTTCGAGCCCCGTCATCCCCGCCACAGCGCATCTGGAAGCCAAGAATGGGAGGTTCCGTCACGGAGCCTCCCCGTTTCGATGACCGTCCGCGTGCTATCCGCAGACCAGTCACCGCCCGGCAAGAGGTTCCGGCGCTCCCAGACGCCATTCCTAACCCCTTCCCCCATGCTTTCCGGCGCACAACGGCGACCGTCCACGGTTTCGACAAAGCGACGACACGCAGCGAACTCGCGGACGGTCATGGGTCCCTCCCCGGTCCCTCGAGAGTCCTCCGTCCTCACCGCTCTCGCGCCCGATCCTGCCCAATGGACCATCGCCGCCCTCGATCGTCGCTTCGCGGCCTTTCTCGACGCTTCGCTCCACATCGACCGTAAGAGCCCCGACAGCCTCCGAAGCTACAAGTGGGCATACGCGAACTTCAAGACGTTCCTTTCCTCGCGACCCCGCCCTGGCGACGCCCTCGGCGACCGCCTCTTCGCGATCGAGGAGTGGGTCGCGTGGAACAGCCGCCGCGCGAAACTCTCCGGCGTTACGGTGAACTCTCTTTGGCGCGGCCTTCGCACCTTCTTCAACGACCTCGAACGCCGAGACGCCCTCTTCAACCCGTTCCGCGGCATGAAGCCCCCGTCGATGCCTCGCGTGAATCCCAAGGCGCGAACGTCCGACGAACTTCGTCGCATTCTCCTCGCCGCCGAGCACTATCCGTGGCCCTCGTCCTACGAGCGCGCCCGCGCTCTCGCAATCCTCGGAACCTTCATCTACGCCGGCCTCCGAAAGAGTGAGCTTCTCCGGCTTCATTTCGCCGATCTCGACCTCGCAGAGGGCACGATTCGTGTCGAGAGAGGCAAGGGTGTCGGCGGCGGGAAGGACCGCACGGCCTACGTCGGCCCCGAGCTTCGAGCCATTCTCACGTCTTTCCTTCACGAGCGCCGCCGTCGGAATGTCGTCGCACCGGGCCTCTTCGCCTCCGTCGGCCCGCACTCCGGCGCGACCTTGTCCGAGTCCTCCCTCGTGCGCGTCGTCCGCGCCGTCCGTCGCGCCTCCGGCGTACCCTTCTCCATGCACTCCCTACGGCATTCCTTCGTCACGATGCTTCTGAAGGGGGGCGCACCGATCCACGTCGTCCAGGCGCTCGCTGGCCACTCCAGCATCGTCACGACCATGCGCTACACGCGTGTCTGGAGTGACGATCTCTCCCGCGGAGCGGCCCGCATTTCCCTCTTCGCGTGACGCATCGGGCAGCGACCGCGTGTCGAGCCCGAGGTGAATCCCCCGGGCCGCCGCGGCCGCTTCCCCCGCGAATGCGTGGGTGTAGTACTGCAACGCCGACAGCCTCGTGTGGCCGAGGAGCTCCATCCGCGCCGCATCCCGAACGCCTGCGCTCTCGAGAATGACGTTGAAGGTGTGGCGGCACATGTGCGGTCGCACCACGACTCCCGCCGCCTCGATACGTCGGAAGATGCCGAGGAGCGCCTTCTCGCTGAGTGGCCGATCGCGGGCCACCGATGTGATGAACTCACGATGGGTTCGCTTGGCTCTGGCTCGCGCCGCACTGTAGGCACGCAGAATCGGGATGGCGTCGCTCACCACCTGCGCTGCACGGTCCTTGCCCCCGAACCTGCCTTTCGACTTCGTGATCCGAATGGTGCCGCTCTCCACGTCTACCTCCGAAACGGCGACCCGACGTATCTCCCCGTTCCGGAGTCCGCCCATCGCGGCCAAGGCGAAGACGGCGAGGTCGCGAAGCCGTTCTAGCTCCGTCCGACACTGGCGGTTGAGAAGGTAGTCGTAGGCTCGGTGAAGCGCTTCCCGCGGAACAGCACGGATCCTGCGTTGCCCCGGTCGGGGGGCACGGAGCCCTGCGAAGGGTGAGTACATTCCCTCTCTCTCCGCGACGGCCGCGAAAGCCGACTTGAGGCTGCGCCAGTAGTTGCTCACCGTATCGTGCGTCTTACCGCTCGCACGCAGATACCCCGTCCAACCCTCGATGACGGCGCGCTGCTCGCGGACGTCACCCCGCAACAGTCGTTCTTCTTCTCCGCCCTCCCGAAGGAAGCCTCGGAGAGAGTTCGTCGCGGTCTTCATCGCCGTGATCGTCTTCCGGCTGTACCCGTCCGCTCCGCGTCTCCGGTCAAGTCCTCTCTCGACCGCAGCCCACAGGAGTTCCGCCGATCCAAACGCGAAGGGCGCTTTCGGCTGTGCGCCCGCGTCTATCGGGAGGGAGCCTGTTCTCGCTGCTTCAGCGAATCCGACGAGAAGTGCTCTGACGAAACCCTCCCGGAGCCTTCCCACCCCCTCAACCTCGATCGTGCCGTCCTCGCGCTTCGCCGACAGTACGGCGCCCGACTCGATCGCACCGCCTTCCATGACCGCGTCTTTGGCGCGGTCCGCTCCGCCGTGCTGACCCAGCCACTCAGGCATCGAATGCATCGATGGTGAAGCCGGTAGAGATCGGTCGAGTCGGAAGTGCGGGCGGCGTCTCGGGCGGGAGCACCTGCACGCGCCGGGCCTTGAAACGCTTCCCCCGAAGCGCCCAGTAGCACGCCCCGGTCGGCAGATCCGCGAGTTCGTGGATCCGCGTCCGCAGCTCCTCCTCCGGGGTCAGGAGCGGGTCGTCGATCCGGTCGTACGGTCTCGCCCGCAGCCGGGGCACGTTCCCGAGCGGCTCGAGGATGTCCGGTCCCATCAGGCGCGCCTCCGCGTACGGGAGCCGAAAGAGGTACTGCCGCGCGGTGTTCCCGGTGAGGAGCGGGCGGAGCTTCGCCGGGAAGAGCGAGAGCCCCTGCGCGGCAAGGACGAGTGACACCTTGTACTTGCGACCCGCGACGAGGAGGTCCGCAAGGCCGCTCTCCTCTCCCGCGAAGCTGTGGGCTTCGTCGACGAGGAGTGTCACGGGGCGCCGCGCCTCCGGGACGATCCGCTCCCGGCGAAGGGCTGCAAGGAGGAACGCGCTCGTGAGCAGACGGCCGAGGACGTCGGCCGCCGCGCCGAGCGACCCGCGCGCGAGGTTCACGACGACCGCCGCCCGCCGGTCGATTACGCCGAGGAGGTCCAGCGTCCCGTCGGTTCTCCCGAGGAACGCCCGGACCGCCGGCGCGTCGAGGAGCGGGGCCAGCTTGTTCAAGACGGCCGAGACGTACATCTCCTCCCGGGCGCCGAAGCGGTCCCGGAAGTAGGCCTGGACTTCCGGTCCGGCCGTCTGGAGCACGTCGAGCCGGAACTCCTCATCCGTCAGGAACCGGTCGAGGTCGAGGAGCGTGAGGGGCGTCGCGCACTCAATGAGCGCGCGGAGGCTCACGCGCATCAGCTCTTCGGTCTTCACGCCCCAGCTCCAGGACGCGACGGTTTCGCCCCGGTAGAGCCGCTTCAGGACCGTCACGAGGAGGTCGACCTGCCGGCTCGGCGCGACGCCGTCCATCGGGGCCAGCGGGTTCCACGCGGGGAGGGTCTCCGGCCGCGTGAAGTCGAGGGAGACGAGCGTGAGACTGCCCGTCGCCCGGACCCAGCGACCCACGCGGCCGGCCAGGTCGCCGTGCGGGTCGATCAGCACGAACCCCCTCCCGATCCGCAGGAGCGTCCGGCACATCGCTTCGAGGAGGGACGATTTGCCGCTCCCGGTTGCCCCGAGGACGAGGCTGTGCTGTCCGAGGTCTTCGGCGACGAGCGGGCACCCGACTTTCGCGCCGTCCGGTGCGCGGTACGTGGCGAACGCCGGGCCTCGCTCGGCACGTTTCAACATCGCGTGCAGGAATCGGTCGCGGGCCAGGTAGAACTCCCGGGCCTGGAACCACTCCCGGCTCTGGCGGGTATCGAAGCGCACCGCAATTGGGGTCAGGGCGTTCATGGCAGGAGAAGGAGGAGGCCGGTCAGGATGACGAGGAGCGGCAACACGAGCCCGAGCGCGAGCCGGGCGCGCGCCGTCCTCGTCGGCGGGATCGCCCCCGCTTCGAGCCACCGGAGGTACGCGCGCTCCCGCGCCGAGAGGGGCGGCGGGTCCGTGAGGACGAATCGTCCGTGGCCGCCCCCGTCTGCGCAGAGCCCTGCCCGGCGCAGCCGCCGGAGTGCCCGCGCCGCCGCGCGCGGTGATTGGCCGCTCGCGCGGGCGACCGTCCCGAGCGTGAGCGGCGCCGTGAGCCCCGAGGCGCGTTCGCGACTCCGCAGGTACAGGTACACGAGGAACGCCTTCCGCCCGACGAGGGGGAGCGTCCGCAGGAACCACCGGGTCGGCACGCGGTGGATCACCCCCGGTTCGTCGTCGGGGCCGAAGAGCGTCCGCTCGGCCTCGGTAGCGTCCACCTCGACCGTGACGGCGTTCCCGCGCGCCTGCCACGTGGCGAGGCCCGCGTCTTCGAGGAAGCCGAGCCACCGGAAGACCTCGCGGCGCTCCGCTCCGAGGGTCCACTGGAGATCCCGGACGGGAACGCCAAGCGGCGAGCGGAGCATCAGGGCGCGCAGCGTCAGGAGGAGGAGCGCTGGGTCGAAGCCGACCTCGCGGGCGGTCGCGAAGAACCCGCCGAGGTCAACCGCGAGAGCTGCGGGGCCGAGCGGGCCTTCCTGGGCGGGTCGCGCGATGCGGATGTAGCTCGGAAGCTCACGCATGGCGCGGCGCGGTGACGTCTTCGAGCGCGACCTGGTCTGTCCGGCTGCGCATCTCTCGGGCGAGCGCCGGCTCGAAGACGGCGTCGAGACCGCACGCCGTCGTCACGACAACCGGATGGTCTTCGTCGAGCTGCTCCGCGACGAGTCGCGCCGCGGTCTCCTTCCCACCATCGACCCGTTCGAGGATGAGGAGCCGCGCGTGCGCGATGAGGGCGCGCTCCGCTGGGCCGACCGGGTGGCTCGCGATCCGCCGGTGGACACGTACTCCGGCGCTCCGGAGGCCCTCGTCGAGGAGCCGGCTCGCCGCCGACAGCGCTTTCGCCGAGCGTCCCGTCACGACGAGCCCACGTCCGGTCACGAGGTGGAGCGGAAACGTCCGGACGAACCGCCGGAGGGCTGCGACTATGGGCTCGGGGAGGTCGTCCGCTTTCGGCACGGCCACCCGGAGGCAGCCTCGCTCTTCCGCGTCGACCGGAAGGTCGTATCGGAGGTACGTCCAGATCAGCTCCTTCATCTCCGGAACGTCGCCGAAGGCGCGGACGATCCGGGCGAGAACGGCGCTCGTGAAGGCCCGCCGGCCGCCGCGCGCGTGGACGAGGATCGAGCGGTGGACGCCGAGCGAGCGCGCCAAATCCGTCTGGCTCCACCCGCGCCGGGAGGCGATGCGGTGGATCTCCTGCACGAGATCTGGAGCGCGTTGCATGGGAGGGGCGGGGCGGGGTAAGCGCCAGCATCCTGTCCATGATTCGGTCGCAGATCGAGTGTCGGTCGATGTGTTGTGACGGGTCGTCCCGCCCGGATTCACCGTGGCCTGCGAGCAGATGCCGTCCCGGGTGGGACATCGCGTCCCTCGTGCGACCGGAGCCGGAGGATGAGAACTCGAGGACTGGTTTCCTGTGTTCTCTCACTTAGCCACAAATTGCTAGTCCTGTCCAGAGCCCGACGCGGTGCCCGATGCGGTACCAGAGGAGGACTGCGGCGCGTCTCACGGCACGATGCGCTCGCTCCCGGAGGCGCCTTTCCGGTCGTCGCCGCTGTTCGACCGCGTCCCACGGGCGGCGCGCCATCGAGAGCGGCCGCACCGTCTCGCCCCGATCCGCGTTGTCCCAACCCTGCAACGACGTCGTGCGCGAAGCGACCGCTCGCCGCAGCATCACCGCGACGCCCCCTCCTCTTTCATGTCGACTCGCCGCCTGCCGCACGACCCTATCTTTCGCCCCGAAGCGCCGCCGCCCGCGGCGCAGCCGGACGCCGTCGCCGGCGCCGCCCAGCGCACGCCTGGACGTGCGGGGGGTGGCCGCATCCGCGTGCGCCCCGCTCCCCCCGCACACGGACGTCTCGGGCCGACCCTCCCGAGAGACCGCGCGATCCTCCTCCGGCTCGCGCGACTCCGAGTCCTCTCCCTCGCGGAGCTCGAGGCGCTCGTCTTCCTCGGGCGGGATCGGTCGCGGCTCAGTCGGCGCCTTTCCCGGCTCGAGGAAGCGGGATGGCTTCAGCGCTGGGAGGAACCCCGCGCTCGCGGCGGGCGCTTTCGCCTCGTCGTCCCGACGGCGACGGGGCTCGCGTGGGCGCTCGCGCGGCTCTCGGAAACGACGAGGGACACGCGGGAGGCCCGGCTCGTCTCGACGATGCTCCGCGCGGGCCGCATGGCGCCGCTCGTCCTTCCCCCCGGCCGCGTGCCGGCCTTCCTCCCGCACCTGCGGGACGTGAACGCGCTCCTCGTGGCCGCCCTCGGCTCCTCGGCGCTGCACGTCACCTGGGCCTCGTGCTGGCCACGCGCCTTTCCCTCGTCCCCGGCGCGTCGCCCCCCTGTCCCCGACGGCGTCCTCGTCCTCGCTCCGCACGACGGGTCACGACAACTCGTCTTCCTCGAACACGACCGCGCGACGGAGAGCCTTCGGTCTTTCTCCCGGACGAAGCTGGAACGCTACAGGCTCCTTGCCTCGCGTCCCGGAATCCTCGAGGAGCTGACGGGGTTTCGGGCCTTCCGGGTCCTCGTGACGGTCGGGGGCGACCCAGCGGCCGCTTCCGGCCGCCTGCGCGCGCTTCGCCGACTCGTCCGGGAGGCCTTCGTCGAGCGGCTCATCCAGGTCGTCGCGGCCACGGAGGTCCTCGAGGAGCCGGCGCGGGTCTTCGCAGGCGAGGGACACGGTGTCCCACGGGGAGCGCGCGCCGAAGCGCCGCTCCCCCGCCAGGCCTGAGACGCCCCGTCCCGCTCGAGGGTCCGACCCTCCCCTTCCCCCCGGGATTCGCGGTTCACTCCAGGCGTCACGACGGACACGGCAGCGCCCTTTCCCAACCCGGCCCACGAGCGTCGTCCCCCGCCCCGGGGAACCGACGACCCTCTCCGGCGGCTGACGTGGCGCCCATCGCGGTCTCCCTCGTTCGAGGCGCAGACCCCTGACCCCCTTTTCGGTCAGTCGATGCGTGCGTCGGTCGCCTGAGGGCGTCCTCGCCCTGATTTCACACACCCGGAGGACGACGTTGTGCGTGCGCTCCTCTTCCCCGTCTCGACATCCGATCCGCCCCTTCCGCGCCCGGAGCCGGCTCCCTTCCACCTCCTCACCCAGACCTCCGCGATGCCCGGGAGCTCCTTCAGCCTCCCGGCCCGCACCACCTGCCCGGGCGCGGTCCTCACCCCCTCCTCGGTCTGCTCCTCCTGCTACGCCGACGACCGGAAGCGCTACCGCTGGAAGGGCGTGAAGGACGCGCAGGCGCGCCGGCTCGTCTTCACCCTCGACGCGCTCGCGAGCGGCACCTTCATCCCGATCCTCGTCGGACAGATCCTCGCGCGCGCGGATTCCCACTTCCGCCTCCACGACTCCGGCGACTTCTTCCGGCCCGACTACGTCGACGCCTGGACGGAGATCGCCCGCCGCCTCCCGCACGTGCTTTTCTGGGCGCCGACGCGCAGCTGGGCCCGCGGGGGCCTCGCGCGCCGCCACGGCGATCCGCTCCTCGCGTCCCTCCACCGGCTCGCCGCCCTCCCGAACGTCACGGTCCGGCCAAGCGCGCTCCTCGTGAACGAGGCGCCGCCGGTCCTCCCGGGCTTCGCGGCCGGCTCGACGGTCACCACGAACGCCGCCGCCGCCACGTGCCCGAAGTCGACCCGCATCCAAGCGCGCTGCGGCGACTGCCGCCGCTGCTGGGACGAGCCGCAGCGTCCCGTCGTCTACCGGAAGCACTGAGCGGCCGGCGATCCGTCCGGCCGCCTCACCCGACCGAAAGGAGCGCTCCATGCCCTCGGAGTTCTCGCCGCGCTGGGCGGAGCTTCTCGCAAGCGCCGTCTCGCGCCCCGGCCTCCTCCTCGAGGCCTACCGCCGCTTCCACGGCTACAGCCTCGGCAACCAGTGCGCCGCGCTCGTGCAGTGCCATCTCCGCGCCCTCCCGCCCGGCCCGATCGCGACGCTCCAGAAGTGGAACACCCTCGGCCGATCGGTGCGAAAGGGCGAGAAGGCGCTCGTCCTCTGCATGCCCGTCACCGTCCGGGTGCGGGACGACGCCGCGTCCCCCGGCCCTTCCGGGCCCGCGCAGCTGAAGACGGTCTTCGTCTGGAAGCCCCGGTGGTTCGTGCTCGCGCAGACCGACGGTCCGACCGAGCCGCCGCCCCTCCCGATCCCCGCCTGGGATGAAGCCCGCGCCCTCGAGGCGCTCTCCGTCCGCCGCATTCCGTTCGCCCACCCGGACGGCAATGTGCAGGGCTACGCGAACGCCCGCACCGTCGCCGTGAGCCCGCTCGCCCAGCTCCCCGCGAAGACCCTCTTCCACGAGCTCGGCCACGTCCTCCTCGGTCACACCACGGACCCCGCCGCGGACCAGCCAGAGCTTCCGAAGTCGCTCGTCGAGGCGGAGGCCGAAGCGGTCGCGCTCCTCTGCCTCGAAGCGCTCCAGCTCCCCGGCGCCGAGTACGCCCGCGGGTACATCCAGTCCTGGTACGGCTCGGGTCAGCCGCTCCCGGAAGGGTCGGCCGCCCGCATCTTCAAGGCCGCTGACACGATCCTTCGCTCCGGCCGCGCCGAGGCGCCCCCTGTCGCCGCGCCCGAACGCCAGGCGGCCTGACGCCCCTGTCACCCCGAGAGAAAGGAGGCTTCCCGTGGAGCTCGCCGCGAAGCTCGCCTGCGAGGACTGCGGATCCACCGACGCCGTCCGGCTCCTGGACGATCCCGGTTCCGAGGAGACGTTCGCGCTCTGCCCGCTCTGCGCGCGCGACCTCCTCGACGACCCGCCCGATCCGACCGCCGGCCTCACGAACGCCGAGGAGGACCCGGACGAGGAGTTCCGGGACACCTGCATCACCGCCGCCGACTACTACCGCGAGGGGGACTACTGAGATGGAGGAGCCCTGCCCCCGCTTCCCCGACGACTTCGTCCGGCCCAACGGGTCGTTTCGTTCGACCGTCGCCGACGCCATCCCCGTCATCTACCTCATGGGCGACGGCACCCACCGTTGCGCCGACTGCGTGAACATGATCGCCCTCGCGCTCGACCCGCTCGCGACGCCCGAGCCGCGTTGGCGCATCGCCGATGCGGAGCTCGTCTACGACGGGCCGCCGCGGATCTGCGCCTTCTGCCACTCCTCGACGGCAAGTCTGTTCGGCGACAGCGGCGAAGACACGACGGAGGAACTGTTCGCGTGAGACGGCGCGTGCACCTCTACCAGCCGTTCCTCGAGGAGCGGAATGTCCGACGCCTCTACCAGCTCAAGGTCTGGTTTCGCGAGCAGGAGGGGCGACGCATGCCGATGACGATCCTCCTGAACCGGATCCTCGACGACTTCTTCACCGTCTCAGGCTCCCTCGTCGACGCCATTCCCTCGCTCGACTCTCCCGACACCAGGAGGACGCCATGAAGACCGGCCTCCCCTTCCCGCTTGAGGTCTCGCCCGGGCTGAAGCGCTTCCTCGACCTCCTCGAGAAGGTCGGCGACGTCGTCGAGCTGCTCTACCAGCTCGGAGAGGCCAAGGACGCCCGGGAGCTCGAGACCCTCGTCGTTCAGTTCCTCGAGCACGTCGAAGCGCCCGAACCGCCCCCGCGCCTTCCCTTCCCCACCGTGCGGGCGTAGCTCCCGTTCTCCCGGCTCCCTTCCTTCAGAGGCCAGCGATTCCGCTGGCCTCTTCTTCGATGCGACCGCTGTGGGAGCTGGCTACTGGCGCACTCCCGAGTGCGCCCCTTCTCTCACGGAAGGAGCGCCGGCGGCTCGCCCGGCATCACTCCCTCTGCCGGTCCCGAGGCGCTCGGGGTCCCGGCCGTATCAGGCTCCTGCGGCCTCTCCTGATCCCGTCCGCAACGCGCGCAGACCGTGGCGTCGGGGTTCAAGTACCCGCGGCACGCCCAGCACCGCTTTCCGCCAGCAGGTCCGAGCAGGAAGATGATGAGAAGCCCTATCGGACCGAGGAGGATCCCGAGACAGAAGCCATCCCCTGTGCGCCCCTTCTCCTTGCCGATCAGAGCACCGATGAAACCGAGAATGAGCCAGAGGAGGACGATCACGGGAATCGGGGTAACTGAGCAGCATCTTCATCCTCCACCTTGCGCCAGTTCGTTTCAAGAACCCACACCGCAGGTCTGCGCCGCGAGGCTTGCTCTCTACGAGAACTCCCGACCTCCCACCGCTAATCCGGTCGCACGGGAGACCCTGGCTACTCCGTCACAACCGCCCTCCACTGTCCGTCAACCGAAGTGAGCCGGCAGTAGAACGGGAAGGAGATCCTCGCATCCACTCTCCCCTCTATGGTCATACCGATTCGGTACGACCCGTCCTCCAGCTGGGTCACGCCGACGACATCACCCACGACGAGGCCGGCGGTCTCGCCTCCGCTCTTCCGGACGACGCTCTCCGCCAACTCGCGGCAAAGAGCGGGTCCGACGACCTGGGGCCGATTGAACCACCACGCCGCCACGCCAAACGGAGCGAGGAGCACCACAGCCACCAGAGGCGCCCAAAGGATGGCGCGCACGATGCCGAATCTCGACTGGGCAGGTATAGGGCGGTGCAAAGCAGGAGGATCCTGGTCGACTCCAGGCTAACCATCTCGGTGGCGCGTCACAAGTGCGGCGCCGGTCAGCGCGTCCGCACTCATCGACGTAAGCCAGCTCGAGGCGCTCCCCTCCTATTCGGTGTAACGAGGCCGGCGGCCACCCCGTAACATACTGGCCACACGTTACTTACATTCGGCGCGTACCTTCCTGATGGTACCATGGGAGCAATGTACTCCCGACGAGCATGGATGCCACAATGAGCAACGCCAACGACCGTACGAGCTTCATCTGGAGCATCGCGGAGCTTCTGCGTGGCCCCTACAAGCCCGCCCAGTACGGCGATGTCATCCTGCCGCTCACGGTCTTGCGCCGGCTCGACTGCGTTCTCGAGCCGACCAAGGCCGCAGTCCTCAAGCGCGCCGAACAGCTGAAGGCCGGAAAGGGCGTCGGAACCGAGCCGATCCTGAATAAGGTCTCGGGCCAGCAGTTCCACAACGTGAGCCGTCTCGACTTCCAGAAACTCAAGGCCGAGCCCGACAAGGTCGCCCAGAACCTCACGGCCTACATCAAGGGTTTCTCCTCGAGAGCACGGGAGATCCTCGAGTACTTCGGACTCGAGAAGCAGATCGAGAAGCTCGACCAGCACAACCGCCTCTACCTCGTCGTCTCGAAGTTCGCCGAGGTCGACCTCCATCCGGACAAGGTCTCGAACATCGAGATGGGCTACGTCTTCGAAGAGCTCATCCGGAAGTTCAAGGAGCTCTCGAACGAGGAGGCCGGGGACCACTTCACTCCGCGCGAGGTCATCCGGCTCATGGTCTCGATCCTCTTCGCTCCCGACACCGCGGCTCTGACGCAGAAGGGAATCATCCGCAAGGTCTACGACCCGGCCTGCGGGACCGGCGGCATGCTCTCGGTCTCCGACGAGCACGTCCACGAGCTGAACCCCGACGCGACCCTCGTCCTCTTCGGCCAGGAGTACAACGACGAGTCCTACGCCGTCTGCGGCTCGGACATGCTCATCAAGGGGCAGTCTCTCGACAACATCAAGTTCGGCGACACCTTCCTCGCCGACGGCCTGAAGGGCGAGCGGTTCGACTACCTCCTCGCGAACCCGCCGTTCGGCGTCGAGTGGAAACCCCAGCAGGATGCCATCCGACGCGAGCACGAGAGCGAGGGCTTCGCAGGCCGGTTCGGGGCGGGTCTCCCGCGAATTTCGGACGGCTCGTTCCTCTTCCTCCAGCACATGATCTCGAAGATGAAGCCGAAGGAGGAGGGCGGATCCCGGATCGGGATCGTCTTCAACGGCTCGCCGCTCTTCACGGGGGACGCAGGCTCCGGCGAGAGCGAGATCCGCCGCTGGATCATCGAGCACGACTGGCTCGAGGCGGTCATCGCCCTCCCGGACCAGCTCTTCTACAACACGGGGATCTCGACCTATGTCTGGATCGTCACGAACCGCAAGGCTCCCCGCCGGCGGAAGAAGGTCCAGCTCATCAACGGTGCGTCGTTCTTCCAGAAGATGCGCAGGAGCCTCGGGGCCAAGCGCAACGAGATCACGCCCGCTCAGATCGAGGAGCTCACGCGGATCTACGGCGCGTTTGCCGAGGGACCTCACGCGAAGGTCTTCGACAACGACGACTTCGGCTACCGCCAGATCACCGTCGAGCGGCCCCTCCGGCTCCGCTTCGAGGTGACCGAGGAGCGCGTCATATCCCTCCTCGCCGACGAGGCGTTCGGCAAGGCCCTCGGCCTCCCGAAGCTGAGGGCGAAGGAGGCGGCCCAGCTGCGAGACGCCGTCGCCACCGCACTCCGGACGCTCGTTTCCAACGGATCGGTCCCGAGTCGAGACGCCTTCCTGGACGGCGCGAAGCGCGCCCTCGCGACGGCCGGAGTGAAGCTCGGCGGCCCGCTCCGGAAGTCGCTCGTGGCGGCGCTCTCCGAGAGGGACCCGGAGGCGGAGATCTGCCGGGACGACGACGGGAACCCCGAGCCCGACCCCGAGCTGCGCGACACCGAGAACGTCCCCCTCAAGGAGGACGTCCGCGCGTACGTCGAGCGGGAGGTCCTCCCGCACGTCCCCGACGCCTGGGTCGACGAGAGCAAGACGAAGGTCGGCTACGAGATCCCCTTCAACCGGCACTTCTACACGTACACCCCGCCGCGGCCGCTCGAGGAGATCGAGGCCGACATCCAGGCGATCGAAGGCGACATCCTCCACCTGCTGAAAGCCGTCACCCGATGAACGCTTCTGACCTCCTCGAGCAGCTCAACACCCTTGACGAGCACGAGCGCGTCGAGGCGAAGCGCGCCGAGGACGCCGCGGGGCACTCCGTCCTCGAGACGGTCTGCTCCTTCGCGAACGAACCGGGTCTCGGCGGAGGTCACATCCTCCTTGGCGTCACCCGCGACGAGGCAGCGCTCTTCCCGGTCTACGACGTTGCCGGAGTCCGCGCTCTCGACCGCGTGAGCCGCGACATCGCGAGCCAGGTCCGCAGCGTCTTCAATCGCCCGGTTCAGGTTGAGATCTATCCCGACACCCTTCGCGGCCAGCGTGTCCTCGTCGTCCACGTCCCCGAGGCGCAGCCACAGGAGAAGCCGATCTTCTTCAAGAAGCAGGGGCTGCCCGGGGGCGCATTCCGCCGTATCGGCAGCACCGACCAGCGCTGCACCGAAGACGACCTCGCGGTCTTCTACCAGGGCCGTCAGTCCGACTCGTTCGACGCCCAGATCGTGGCCGACGCGACGATGGAAGACCTGTCGGCAGACGCCATCCGCGAGTATCGCCGCGAACTCCAGAAAGCGAACGTCGACGCCGAGGCTCTTTCGTGGGACGACGCCGACCTTCTGAAATCCCTCAAAGCCGTCCGGACGCACAAAGGGTCAGTTCACCCCACGGTCGCAGGGCTCCTCCTGTTCGGGACGGCCCCGGCCCTGCGTCGCTGCTTCCCGATGATGCGCGTCGACTACGTCCGGGTTCCAGGCACGGAGTGGGTCCCAGACCCTGAGCGACGTTTCGAGACGATCGAGATGCGCGAGCCGCTCCTTCGTCTTATCCGCCGGGCCGTCGCTTCCGTGCTCGACGACCTGCCGAAGGCATTCCGCCTGCCCGAGGGGGAGCTCCAGCGCGAGGATGTTCCCCGCGTGCCGCGGAAGGTCATTCGCGAGGCGGTCGTGAACGCGGTCATGCATCGGAACTACCGGGTGAACGGTCCCGTGCTGATCATCCGCTACGCGAACCGACTCGAGATCCGGAACCCCGGCTTCTCTCTGAAGGCAGTCGAACACCTCGGTGAGCCAGGCTCGGAAACCCGCAACCCGGTCATTGCCGCTGTCCTCCACGAGACGCGCTACGCCGAAACGAAGGGGACGGGCATCCGCGTAATGCGGAGCATGATGAAGGAGGCGAACCTCCTGCCACCGGTCTTCGAGTCCGACCGGGGAGCCGACTCCTTCACTGCGCGCTACCTCTTCCACCACTTCCTCGGCCCAGAGGACATCGCCTGGCTCGCCCGCTTCCGCGACGTCGAGCTCTCGCCCGAAGAGACCCGCGCCCTCGTCTTTGCCCGGGAGCAGGGAGCGATCAGTAACGCCACGTACCGCGACCTCAACCAGGTGGACACCCTCACCGCCAGCCGGTCGCTTCGGCGCCTGCGCGACGCCGGTGTCCTCGAGCAGCGGGAGAAGGGTTCGGCGACCTACTACCGCCCAGCGGGGCCGCTCTGGTTCGAGACGCCCCCCGTGCCCGCGGAGTCCGGCCTATCCCCCATGGCCGGCGCCTTATCCCCTATGGGAAGCACCGTATCCCCTATGGGGGAGCCACTATCCCTTATGGTCGACCCCCCGATCCCACCCGAGCTCCAACAGCAGCTCGTCGACCTCGGGGAACGTTCCGGCACTGGCACGATCCGGACCGTTGTCCTCCGGTTGTGCGCGACGCGGCCGTTCACCGTCTCGGAACTGGCGCGACTCCTCGGTCGGACGCCGACTCACGTCGCGCGGCACTACGTGCGCCCGCTCCTGGCCGAGGGGAGGCTTGCCTACACGATCCCGGAGGAGCCAAAGCACCCGAAGCAGGCGTACCGAACCGTCCCCGAGAAGGCATGAAGTACGCGCGCTACCAGAAATCCCGGTCGTCGGGCATTGAATGGATCGGGGACGTGCCCGAGGGATGGACGCTCAAGCCATTGAAGCGTGCCGCAGCGATCAACCCTGATGTGCTTTCGGAAGAGACTGAACCGGACTACGAGATCGACTACGTCGACATCGGAGACGTTTCTCAGATAGGCGGGATCGGCTCGAGCTCGAGAATGCCGTTCAGTGCAGCCCCCTCACGGGCTCGGCGTCGGGTGCGGCATGGCGACACGATCCTATCTACGGTCCGAACGTATTTGAAGGCCGTCGCCTACATCGAGAGCCCTCCCGAGAATCGCATCGTCTCAACGGGTTTCGCCTGCTTGCGTCCCGAGCGAACCTTCAGCCCGAAGTTTCTCTCTCGGTGCGTCCAAGCTGACGAGTTCATCGGACTCGTCGTTTCTCGGTCGGTAGGCGTTAGCTATCCGGCGATCTCGCCCACGGTCCTCGGCAGCATCCCAGTCCCGTGCCCGCCTCTGCCCGAACAGGAGGCGATCGACTCCTTCCTCGATGCCAAGACCGCGAGGATCGACTCACTCATCGCGAAGAAGGAGCGTCTTCTCGAGCTCTTGGAGGAAAGACGAGTAGCCCTCTCTACCCATGCCGCCACGAAAGGGCTCGCGGAGGGGGTGCCCATGCGAGAGAGCGGCATACCGGCCGTCGGCATGATTCCTGCCCACTGGAGGGTAAAGCGCAACCGCTTCCTGTTCCGCGAGATCAACGCCAGGTCTGGTGACGGGCGTGAAGACCTCCTCACGGTCTCGCATAAGACCGGCGTGTCGCTTCGCTCGGAGCGACCAGACGTCACGATGTTCCTGGCGGAGTCTCTTGAAGACTACAAGATCTGCAATGCTTCGGACCTCGTTATCAACACGATGTGGGCCTGGATGGGGGCGCTCGGATTCTCACCCCGTCGGGGCGCCGTGAGCCCGTCATACAACGTCTACAGACTCCAACAGCCTGAATCCGTCCGATACCTCGACTATCTGTACCGGACGAGACCGTACGTGTGCGAGTACAGGCGGCACTCAACAGGGGTATGGGAGTCGAGGCTTCGGCTCTACCCCGCAGCCTTCGGGCAGATGCTGACTCTCCTGCCGCCACGCGACGAACAGGATCGAATCGCAGACTACCTTGACGCCGTGACCGAACACGCGGAAGCCCTCACCGCACGAGTGCATCTCGCAATCGACCGCCTCCGCGAGTACCGCAACGCCCTTATCTCCGCTGCCGTCACCGGCAAGATCGACGTCAGGACCCTCACCCCCACCACCCCATGCCAGTGAACACCCGCGAGAGCGCCTTCGAGAACGTGATTGACGAGTCGCTCGTCGAGCGAGGAGGGTTCGCCCGCCTTGCACCCGAGACCTTCGACCGGAAGCGCTGCCTCTTCTCAGATGAAGTCATCGCTTTCATCCACGAGACGCAGCCGAAGGCGTGGGACAGCCTTGAGAGGCTCCACGGAACGAACACCTCCTCCGTGGTGCTCGACGACCTCGGAAAGGCCCTCGCGTCCGGCGGGGCCCTCACGGTACTCCGCCACGGCTTCAAGTGTTTCGGGAAGCTCCTGCGGCTCGCGTACTTCGCGCCGGCCTCGGGCCTCAACCCGGAGACGCAGGCCCTCTACGCCGCGAACCACCTCGCCGTCACGCGCCAGCTCCACTTCAGCGAGCGGAATCCGCTCCTGTCGGTCGACGTGGCCCTCAGCCTGAATGGTCTCCCCGTCGCCACGCTCGAGCTGAAGAACCCGCTGACCGGCCAGAACATCAACCACGCGAAGGAGCAGTACCGGACGGATCGCGATCCCCGCGAGCCCCTCTTCGCCTTCAAGACGCGCGCCCTCGTCCATTTCGCCGTGGACCCCAACGAGGTCGCCATGACGACGAAGCTCGACGGAAAGGAAACGCACTTCCTCCCGTTCAATCGCGGTAACGCCGGAGGCGCCGGCAACCCTGAGAATCCTGACGGGTTCAAGACTTCCTACCTCTGGGAGGAGGTCCTGACCCGCGCGAGCCTCCTCGACATCCTCGGCCGCTTCGTCCACCTCCAGGTCAAGGAGAAGAAGGTCGGCGGAAAGACCTACCAGCGCGAGGACCTCATCTTCCCCCGCTACCACCAGCTCGACGCCGTCCGCCGAATCGAGGCGGACGCCCGGGCCAAGGGCGCTGGGCAGAACTACCTCGTCCAGCACTCCGCCGGGAGCGGCAAGAGCAACTCCATCGCCTGGCTCGCCCACCGCCTCGCGAGCCTCCACGACGCCGCGGACGCGAAGGTGTTCGACTCCGTCGTCGTCGTGACCGACCGCCGGGTCCTCGACAAGCAGCTCCAGGACACGATCTACCAATTCGAGCACAAGCAGGGCGTGGTCCTGAAGGTCGACAAGCACTCCGACCAGCTCGCCGATGCCCTCGCGGCCGGCACGCCGATTGTCGTGACGACGCTCCAGAAGTTCCCGTTCGTGACCGAGAAGGTCGCGTCCCTCCCGGGGAAGCGCTTCGCCGTCATCGTCGACGAGGCCCACAGCTCCCAGTCCGGCGAGGCCGCGACGGAGCTCAAGGGCGTCCTCTCCGGCGACATCATCCGGGAGGAGGCGAAGAAGTGGGCCGACGAGCAGGGCGGAGGCGACGACACCGAGGAGGAGATCGTGAAGACGATGCTCCGACGGGGTCGCCAGCCCAACCTCAGCTTCTTCGCGTTCACGGCGACGCCGAAGCACAGGACACTCAAGACGTTCGGGCAGCCCGGGCCCGACGGCAAGGCCGTCCCGTTCCACGTCTACACGATGCGGCAGGCGATCGAGGAAGGATTCATCCTCGACGTTCTCCGGAACTACACGACGTACAAGACGTACTACCGGCTCATCAAGGCGGTCGCAGACGACCCGAAGGTCGAGAAGCGGAAGGCGGCGAAGGCCCTCGCGCGCTTCATGAGCCTCCACCCCGTGAACGTCGCACAGAAGACCGAGGTCATGGTCGAGCACTTCCGCGCCTTCTCGCAGCACCGGATCGGCGGGAAGGCGAAGGCGATGGTCGTGACCTCGAGCCGCCTCCACGCCGTCCGCTACAAGCAAGCCTTCGACGCCTACATCGCGAAGAAGGGATACGGTGACATCAAGGCGCTCGTCGCCTTCTCGGGAGAGGTCGAGGATCCCGACGCGCCGGGAACGACGTACACCGAGGTCGAAATGAACGGCGGCATCCGCGAGCGCGAGCTCCCCGAGCGTTTCGCAGGAGAGGAGTTCCGAGTTCTCCTCGTCGCCGAGAAGTACCAGACCGGCTTCGACCAGCCGCTCCTGCACACCATGTACGTCGACAAGCGCCTCGACGGGGTCCAGGCCGTGCAGACCCTCTCGCGCCTCAACCGCACCGCGCCTGGCAAGGACGACACCTTCGTCCTCGACTTCGTGAACGAGGCGGAGGACATCCACGCGGCCTTCCAGCCCTACTACGAGCAGCCGCTCCTCGGCGAGGAGGCGGACCCGCACCAGCTCTACGAGCTCCAGGCCAAGCTCGACGCCCTCCAGGTCTACTTCACCGCCGAGGTCGAGGAGCTCTGCCGGACGTACTTCAAGCCAACGGAGCGCCAGTCGACGGGCGACCTCGCGAAAATCTACGCCTGCCTCGCCCCGGCCGTGGGGCGGTTCAACGTTCTGGACGAGGAGCGCCAAGAGGAGTTCCGCGGGCTGCTGACGTCCTTCCGGAACCTCTACGCGTTCCTCTCTCAGGTCATCCCGTTCCAGGACACCGACCTGGAGAAGCTCTACACGTACCTGCGCCACCTCGCGAAGGAGCTCCCACGCCGCCGGAGCGCCGTCTACGATTTCGACGGCGACGTCCAGTTGAAGTTCTACCGGCTCCAGAAGATCAGCGAGGGGACGATCGCGCTCAACGCCGGCGAGGGAGGCGTTCTGAACGGGCCGACCGAGGTTGGGACCGGCAAGGCGAAGGACGAGGAGGTCGAGCTCTCGCGCCTCATCGACGTCCTGAATGAGCGATTCGGGACGACTTTCCGTCCGGCAGACGAGCTCTTCTTCGACCAGATCCGCGAGGAGGCGTCGTCCCGCGAGGACCTCCAGGAGGCCGCGAAGGTCAACACCCTCGACGACTTCCGATTCGTGTTCGAGAAGGCGCTCGAGGGCATCTTCATCGATCGAATGGACCAGAACGAGGAGCTCTTCGGCCGCTTCATGGGCGACGCCGACTTCCAGAGACTCGTCGCGAAGACGCTCCTCAAGGACGTATACGACCGGATCCGGAGAGCGGGCGGTTCGGAGCCGAATGCCCCTGCCGTCGCCCCATGAGCTGCCTCTCGTTCCGCGAATTCCATGCGCTCGTAGATCGGGCCGACCTCACGACCGCCGAGGCGGAGGCGCGAAGGTGGCTCGGCTCCCCCTGGGAGTGCTCCGGCCTCTCCGAGCTTCAGGCACGAGCGGCGTGAGCCACAGGGGTGCAGCGGATAGCGCTACGACTTCGTAGCGTCTCGCTCAAGCCAGCGATCATCGTAATCGAACGCCAAGCGAAGAGCGCGACAGTCCTCACCTCCAGGCATCGTCGACGCTCACGTCGACGATGCCTGGAGACGCACGGGCGTACCGTACTGACTCTTGCCTTGGTCGATTCAGGCAGAGGAAGCCTTTCCCTCGCTACTCGTCGGCCGCGATGAAGGCACCGTCATCAGTGCGCGACCGTGGAATCCCGCCGTCGTTGATGACTGCGTAGCAGAGGAATGGGTTGCCGCCACTCGTCCGTGTCACGCGGGCATACCCGTTCGAGGCTGACGGCGCGAGTGTCTTTAGGACGGAATCGAGCTGCACGAAGCCCTGCGCGGACATGCCGAGGAAGCTCTTCTGATCGGTCGCGGCCAGGGTGCCAGTGCGACCGTCGAAGATTTCGAGTTTGAGATCGATCGGTCCGCCATCATGTTCTCCCGTGTTCACGCAGGCGAGGTTGGTTCGGTTGTCTGCGTCCTGCCGCAGAGCACTGAGGGAGAGCGACCCGGTTGCGGTGCCCCCGTACGGAATCGCCTCGTAGTAGAGGCCGAAGCGCCCGGAACCGCCGGCCGACGAGGTGCGCGCCCCGACGGAGAGGGATGAGAGGCTGCCGCCCCCCAAACGCGTCACAAACAGCGGTCCGACGATCGACTGTCCGGGGATCGAGGCACCGGCTTGGCGGAGGGCCTCCACGACCTTCGGGAAGATTCGCTGCTCCCTCGGGAGCAGCTGGAAGTTCGCAGAGGCGTCGACCCCCGACGTCGAGGCGAGGCGGATCGTGATCGCCAGGGCGGAGGTCCCGCGGTTCGAGAGCACGAGCTCGGTCGAGAAGGCGGCGGTCTCAACCGCGACCGGGACGGTGAGTCCCGATACGTCTCCGGCGCGGTTCGTGACGATTGGGAGGATGAAGGAGCCGTCGGACGTGCCCTGGTCGTTCACGACACCGTAGGTGAAGAACGGGGCAGTCCCGGAGACGCGCTCCACCCGAGCCACGCCCTGGAAGCCGGCCGCCAGGCCCATGTCGCCCGGCGAGTACTGCTGGAACCCGCCCGGCTCGAGGACGAGCGGCGGAAGCACCTTCTCGAAGGGAACGGCAGGGTCGCCGGACGTGACCGTCACCGCGAACGTCGCGGGACCGTCGGCAGGGTCGCCCGCGTTCTGGATCGCGAGGTTGCTGCGGTTCGCCGCGTCGTAGCGGAGACCGGGAATGATCGCCGTGCCGGTGAGGAGCCGGCTCGGCGGTACGCCGCTGTACGCCAGCCCAGCGCGGCCGGCCGGGCTCGCGACCGCGGTGGTGGTCCGCGCCGTCAGGGAGACGGACAGCGGATCGTCGAGTCCGTCGAAGGAGGCGCGGAGCGTTCCGACCCGATTCCCCGTCGTCGGGATCGGCAGACCGCGTTCGGCCAGGAACGCGATGACATCAGGGACGACGGTCTGGAGACCGGCGCCGACGACCTCGGGGATGGTGGTGGTCCCAGACCCGCCTCCGGCCGCAGCGGTGTAGCTGAAGAGCGTCGTGACCGCGCGGGTGCCCCGGTTGGTGAGGGTGAGTTCGGTCGTGAAGTACGACCCGTTCGCCCCCGACGACGAGAGGACCACCGGGACGAAGAACTCACGCCGCATCTGCCCGGGGGTGCCCGAGAGCACCTCGACAATGGACTCGAAGACGTTCGTGGCCGGGTCACTCTCGGTCGTGGAACTCTGCGCATGCGCCCGGAGGCGCGCCACCCCAGCGGCACTTGCGATGCCGCTGACCGTGATCGTCGACGCGGCTCCCGGCTCGAGTGCACCGAGGGTGCACCGGAGGGAGGGCGTGCCCGTGCAGCTCCCACTCGTCGATACCCGACCGGACACGCCCGCGAAGAGCGGGGGCACGTCAACCTCGAGGACGGACTCCGTGGCGGACGTCGGGCCGTCGTTTGTCACCGTGAGCGTCCAGGTCGTTTCGGAGCCGACGAGACGCGGCCCGGGGTTGGCGCCGCCTCGAACGACGAGATCGGCGACCGGCGGCGGAGGCGGAGCGACCTTGCGAATCGTGTGGTTCGAGCTGTCGGCGACGAGGAGCGCGCCGTGCTTTGGGCTCCAGGCGATGGCAGTCGGCATGTAGAACCGCGCTGCCGGACCGGTTCCGTCGCTGGTGCCCCGGCTGCCGGGGAGGCCGGCGAGGACGCGCAGGGAATCGGCGGGGGGCAGCTTGAAGATCGCGTACCTGGCCCAGTCGACGATGTAGAGGGCACCGTCGGGAGCCACGGTGATCCCCTCGGGGTATGCGGCGAACTCCCCGTAGCGGCTCGTGCCCATGTCGAGGACGGTGCTCACGACCCCATCGGGGGAGATCTTTCGGATGCGGCGCCCGGTACCCTCGGAGACGTAGAGGTTCCCCGCGTCGTCGAACGACAGGCTGTGCGGATAGTTGAAACGGGCGGAGAAGGCGGAGCCGTCAGTGTTGCCGGATACCCCAGCCTGCCCCGCAAGGGTCATGACCTTGCCGTCGGGGGAGACGACGCGAATGGTGTGATTCCCGGAATCTGCCACGTAGAGGAACCCGTTGCGACCGAGCGCGAGTCCGTTGGGGTTATTGAAGCGCGCCTCGCTGTTCCAGCCATCCTTGGCCCCGCAGCTCTTCCCGGCTCCGACGAAGGTCGACACTTGCCCGTCGGGCGCGACCCTCCGTATCGCGCAGTTGAAGTAGTCGGCGACGAAGAGGACTCCGTTGGCGTCGAAGACCATGCCGCGCGGGTTGTGGAACCGGGCCTGCGTCGGGGAGCCGTCCGCGTATCCGCTGGATCCAGCTCTCCCTGCGACGGTCGTCACGACCCCCGCGGTGCTGATCTTTCGAATCGTGTTGTTGAAGTCTGCGACGAAGATGTTCCCTGCAGCGTCAGGAACGACCCCGTAGATGTCACTGAAGGTCGCAAACTCCGCCGGGCCATCGTCCTTCCCAACCACGCCGGGCCGGCCAGCGAAGGTACTGACCGTCACATCGTCGCCTGGGAGCGGGACGTAGCCAACAGAGACGGTCCCCGCCTTGGAGCAGGTGGTCGCGCCGGGAACCGAGACGGACAGGGTCACAGGGTAGAGACCCGGGTTCGCGAAGACGTGCGTGCCGTTCCGCAGGGACGAGGTCGTGCCGTCTCCGAAGGACCACTGGAACGTCGGGGAGCCGGTGCAGCCACTGGCGGTGGCGGTGGCCTCGAACGGGACCGAATCCCCGGCAACGACGTTCATGACGATGCTCCCGGAGCAGGTCAGGGAGCATGCTCCGCGAGCATCCCCCGCCGCCAGGAGGACAAGAGAAAGGACGCAGAGACGGAGACCTCGCAGGCGAGTAGTGGCGAAGCGGATGGGGGTCGCAATTGACATGAGCATCTCCTCGGCTCTGGTCTCTCGTGCTCAATCCTCGCCGAATGCCGAAGCCAGGTCCCGAGAGTGTGGAGGCATGCGAGCGGCTGACGACCGGGATCGCGTGAACGTCTCTGCGAACGGGGGCCTGACGCGTGCGCCAGGCACGAATTCGAACGAGGATTGTGACAGCGCCGGGTGTGGTCGTCCAGAGAGAGGCCGATCTTCAACCCGGGCGCAGAGGCAGAACGAAAGGAGCCCGCGAGCGCGGACTGAATTCGAGTGGCACCTCCACTCCTCAGGGTAGCGCAGACCGACCTGCACCTTTCGCGACATCGGCTACCGCCGCCGACGAGCCCAACGCTCCCCTTGCACGCCGCGGGTTTCGGTACGCACCCGCCGTGCCCACTGCGCCCTCACGTCGATCGAGAGTCCGAACGAGTGACCTCACGCACGGTCGCGCCTCGGTACAGACCGTCCCTCTCGTCTTCCCGCAAGCGGACGACGCCCCTCCGGTTCAGGCCGACTTCGGCCAGCGCGTCCGGATGTACTCCACCGACTCGCGGGTTCCGAGCTCCTGGCTCGTGTTCCCGGTACGGAGGTAGAAGCGACTCTGGGACCCCTCGCTGACGTAGGTCGGTCCCGTTCCCGGTTCGACCCGCACGACGCAGACCTCTTTCCCCTGAACCGGCTGGAAGGACACCGCGAGGCTCGCGCAGGCGCTCTTGCCGAGGCTGGAGGAGACGAGGTTGATGAGGAACTGCTGGTAGCCGTCGCGATCCGCCCGCTTGGAAAAGGTCGAGTAGTCCGCGTCGAGCCCGAGGACCTCGCCGGCGTCGTTCACCCCGATCACGAGGTGGCCTCCCTTCCCGTTCAGGAGCGCCGCGATGGTCTTCGCGATCACCGCCTCGAGCGCCTTGTTCGCACGGCTCTCCCGGAAGTCCCACCGGGCCGACGACTTGAACTCCACGCTGTCCGATTCCCCGTTCCCGATGAGTGTCTCGACATCGACGTGGTTTGGAATCCCGGCGTCCTTCTCGATGAAGTCGTTGATGATGCGTGCCAGCGCGGCCCGCCGGTACTCGAGGAATGCTCGGTAGTTCTCGAGCTTCCAGAGCCCCGGGTCGAGAGGAATGCAGTGCGTCTCGAGGGCCGCCGGACCCTGCTCTTCGAGAATCGTGGCGAGGTAGATATCCGCCGCCTTCGAGGAGATCGCCCGATTCGTTCCGCCGGTGACGAACGCCATGTTCGCGATTTCGTTCACCTCGGCCTTCTCGTAGCTGCCCTTCTTGAGCTGGGCCTTCGGGAAGATGTGGTGGTGCTCGACGAAGTGATACCGGCCCTGGTGCGTGAGGGAGAGGCCGAGCTGGGTCGTCCAGTCCTTCGCCCCGCGCGCCCGAAGCGCGAGGTACGCCATCGAGAAGAGCGCACTCCGCTGCCCGCGCCCGATGAGGTCCTCCGGGAGGATCTCCAGCCGCCCCAGCTGCTGCTTCAGCGCCCCCAGTAGCTCTTCCGTGCTCCCGCCCTTTGCGATGAGCGCCAAGTCCGCATCCAGTGTCGTCTCCGACGAGCCGCTGTAGTGCCCGCGTGCGTTCCCGAGGTAGAGCCAGCGACGCAGGCCGACCTCGTCTTCCCGGGTCAGCCGGAACCCGTGCTGCTTCGCGTAGTAGCCGATGGTGATGAGGTAGAGCGGCGAGGCGAGCAGGCTCTCGTCCTCGATGCCCGCGTTCGCCCGAAGGAAGTTCACGGCGAACCGCATCCCCTCCTTCGCAGCCTCCCACCCCTGCTGGAACCGGTCGACGGGCGTCGAGGCGACCGTCTTGAACCGGCTCTGGTGCGTCGTGAAAACGACGAGACTGCGCACGATGAGTCCGAGGTCGAGCGTGAACCACTTCTCCTCGCACTCCTCCTGGAACTTCTCGAAGAGCCGGAGTGAATCTTTCCAGCGCGACGTGATCTGGGCGAGGGCGAGGTCCGAGCCGCGGAGCTTCATCCCCAATGAATTCACCCGGACGAAGATCTCGGCGACCTCTTCGTACGAGAGGCTCTTGTCGAGCACGTGCATGACGTACGGGTAGTCGCGGATCTTCCGCACGGCCTGTAGCCGCTCCGTGTACTTCTTGTACAGCGGGTCCTTGAACCCCTCGACGAGTCCTTCGAGAAGGTCGCCGTCCGACACGTCCGAGCGGAAGAGATCCGAGACCCGCACCCAGTGCCGATCTGCGAGGAGCTGCTTGCTGGCGACGACGAACGTGCGCTGCTTCAGCCGCTCCTGGATGTTCGGACCCTCGCTCTCCTCCTCGTCCCCGTCGGTGTCGTTTTCGTCCGGCTCGGCGGCGTCGTCCTCAACCTCCGTCACCTCGACCGGCGGCCCCTCGGGGTGATCGAGGTTGAAGAGGATCTCGATCGGCTTCTTGCGCCCACGCACCTCGACCGGTTGGCCGTCGAGAATCGCAGCGAGGGACGTGAGGCGTTGCTGGCCGTCAAGGAGGAGCTTGTGCCCCCTGAACGGGTTCTCGCTCTGCACGACCGCGAGATCGCGACTCGGCATCTCCCGGTCGGTCTCCCACACGAGGATCGTCCCGGACGGATAGCCCCGGTAGAGGGAGTCGAGCAGGTCGCGCACGCGTGTCGCCGGCCAGATGTATCGTCGCTGCATCTCGGGAAGCCGAAGCTCGCCGTCACGAATCATGGCTACGAGCTTGGCGACGTTCGTGTCGTTCTTTCCGCTCATTTCCATTCGATTGTAGGTTAGGGAGACGGACAGATACCGTCCCTCGTCGGCTCGGTCAGCGCAGAGGATGCCGGGGTGCAGCTACTACCCATTGTGGCGGTCGCCGCGCGGCATCGTCAATCAGACGGGAGGCTCGGGTGCAGGCCTTTCGCCGACGATCCCATCTCTTTCGGAGGGTCGTGCGGCATGGAGCTGATCGACGACGCCGCGGCCCGTCGGCGCGTTGTCGTCCCGGCCTTCCTCGATGAGCGCGATGCGAGGCTGCCGCGCCACGAGGCCGTCGAGTCGACGCGTGGGAGGGCTCTGCTGATGATTCATCCGCGTTCCTCCCACGCGCGACCCTGGACCGGCTACTTCGTGAGATCGAGAGTTTCGGCGACGGGGGCGTTCTTCTTGACCGAGGCGATGCCGGCCTCCATCGCCTTCGGCGTCTCGTACATCTCGCTCTTCCCGACGACCTGACCGTTCGTCGCTTTCAGGACGAAGAAGGGCTTTCCGTTTCTCGCGACCTTCCGCTCGAAACGGGAATCATCCGCGCTGTTCCGCTGGACGGACGCGATGCCGTTCTTCGCGCTGGGCTTCGCGGAGTACGTCTCGCTCGTCAGAATCGTCTCGCCGTTGCCGGCCTTGAGGTTGAACGTGAACTGGCCGTTCTTCGACTTCTTCAGCTCGAACCGTGCTGCCATGCGTGGCACCTCCACTCCTCAGGGTAGCGCAAACCAACAGAAGTGGCCTCGCCTGTCGACCGCGCTTAGGCCGTTGGCGCGACGGCGCGACGCTCCTCCATCAGTGTCTGCATCCTCTGTCGGAAGGCAGCGGGATCGCTCATGTTCGTGAACGAGAGGTTCGTGCCCCCGCTGCCTCCCGCCGTGACGGTGCCCGCGCCGAGCAGACGAGCGAGAAGGGTCTGTTCGAGCCCTATGGTCTCGACCTTCCCGAGGGCCATCTCACGGACACGCACAGAGAGAATGCCCGTCCTGACCAGGACTCGGCTCTCGGTAATCACGTACGTCGTCGATTTGAAGACGATCAGCTCCTGAAGGGCGACCGCGACGAGGACCGGCATAAGGGCAGCGCTGAAGACGATCTCGACGAACAGGCCCACCACCGCGACGAGAAGGATCACGCCTGTCTTGAAGAACACCAGCGCCGGATGCAGCGTCGCCGTGTACACAACGTGTTCGCTTGGCCCGAGCGGAAGGGCGAGCAGGTTCATCTCCTAGGGGTTGGTGCTTCCTTTTCACTGTGCCCTCCGCCTCGGAGACCCGCAAGAGGCGGACCCGAAGGGCCACGACTGGCGAGATGGTTACCTGCGCATGATCAGGCGTGGCGCCCTTCCAGGCGCTTCGGCCCGCGGTTGGTTCAGTCGGACCTTGCCAAGAACCCCCGAGAGCACCGAGCGAATGTGATCCGGTCGCGCGGCGCCGGGATCGCCGACCCGCAGGTCACAGATCGTCACGTTCCTCCCGAGGACGTCCCGAAGGAGGATCGCTCCGCGGCGACCGGCGTCATCAGCATCGAGGAGTGAGACGACGTGTGCCGCCGAGGAAAGCGCTGCGAGCTGATACGGCGAGGCCACCGCCCCGAGAAGGGCCACGACGTTCGCGAATCCGGCCCGGATGACCGCCAGGGCGTCGAAGACCCCCTCCACCACGATGACGGTGTCGGCGCCTCGTTCGGTCCGCTCGTTCCAGAGGAGGAGCGACTTGCGGAATCCCCGCTCGCAGAGGTAGCGCGGCTCGGCGCCCGGATCGATGGCGCGTCCGATGTGCCCCACGAGTCGTCCCTCGGCGGTCCAGACGGGGAAGACCGCCCGGCGGCGGAAGAGGCCGGATCCCGTGTAGACGCCTCCCCCGAGGGCCGACACCGTCGACGGAGCGATGCCGCGCTCGGTGAAGTACGGGTGCGAGGGATCGCGGGGGTAGACGGGCTCGACTTCGGGCAGGCCGTGGAGAAGCTCCTCCCGCTGGCGCGCCAGTCGCTGGAGTTCGAGAAGAGGGAGACCAAGTCGTCGGGGGCGCACGTCGCGGAGCGCCCGTCCGTCTCTACCGGCGCTCGCACCGCCCTCCATGAGGCGAATGAAGGTCGCGATGCCGCCCCCGTGACCGCAGGCGTGGCAGAAGAAGACGCCCCCCGAGGGGTCAACGACGAACGCCGTCGGGTTCTGCCCACCGTGGAGCGGGCACCGCCCGCGAAGCTGCTTCCCCTGGAGCCGGAGCTCGAGACCGTAACGACTACCGAGCTCGTCCCAGGTCGGTTCAGCTGGATGCACCGTGCACCTCCTTCTGCCTGCGCGGCAGCCGGATCCGCTCTCGAGGTGCACGCCTCGAGAGGAAAGGGGGAGAGCTGGGCAAGAGCCTCCCGGTGTTGGTGTCCGTTTCGGTCCTAGCGGCCCTGCGCGAGAACGACGGTGAGTGTCATGCCGATGGTGATGAGGGCGATCACCTCGGCGACGGCCGCGACGGCAAGACGCCGGACGGTCTTTCGCGACTTCAGGAGCGCGCTCCGCGTCGCGAGACCGAAGGCGCCTGCGCGTGTCTCGACGAATCCGCAGTCACGCCGGTTCGAGCATCGGACCTGGAAGAATGAAAGATCTCCCTCGTCCGATACGTAGTAGTAGAGAGGGCTTTCGCCCCGGCCTGCTCCGGTGCACTCCGGACAGGAACGGCGCGAGGGCACCTCGGCGAAACGACCGCTCATACGAGGCGAGCAGTCCGACGATGGGAGAAGCCCGGGTAGTCGATCTCGAGGGCTTCTTCCAGTTCGGGGTTCAGCTCGATGTACGGCCCGAAGGCCGCCGACGCAGGCGGTCGGGTGTCGAGGACCGGCTCCTCGATGTCGGGGATGACCTCCCGGGCGTGACGCTCTTCCTCGAGCGCGCAGGTGAAGCTCTGGACGCGTTCTTCGGGCGTCTGCGGAAGGCCCGCAGATCGCGGGAGGCGCGTGAAGCGCCAGCCCTGGAATGCCGCGAAGAGCCGCGAGAGATGGAGGTACGCGTCCTCCGGAGAGATGCGTTCGCACGCCTGCCGCGCAGGGTGCAGCGCAACCCACTCGGGGGTGCGCCCGAACATCCGTTCGAGTCGCTCGTGGAGAGCGCGTTGATGGATCGTCATGGCCGTATGGGTCAGGGATTCTGTTGAGAAAGATCGGCGTCCCGAGCCCCGCCGCGGGGGTGTGACCACAGGCTTTGCCCAGCCTCAATCGGGATCGTCACGCCGCTCTTCCGCGCTGCGAACCCCTGATCTCCACCTTGTCGCGAGATCACCTGGATTCGTTTCGATGCGCCTGCATCCGGCCCGCGTCTTCTCGGGAAACGCGCGGGGAGTTCCTCCGAACGACCTTGACGGCGCGCCGCAGCGGCCGTACGGTCCCGCCTCCACACCACTCCCCTCCCCCGACTACGAAGCCGCCCGAGTACCACGACGATCTCCGCAGGGGCACGGACTACTTCACCGTGCTCGGCGTTCCGGAGACGGCCTCCCCGGCCGAGATTCTTTCTGCCTTTCGGACGCGGATTCGCGCGGTTCATCCGGATCTCCATGACGGGACAGGCGATCGCGAGGTGCTCGAAGTCCTCGTGCGCGCCCGGCAGACTCTCACCGGGCCGGACCGAGGGGCATACCTCGAGGCGCGCGCGCGACGAATGACCTCGTCAGCCCGCGTACCCCCCGCCGCCGGACGGAGCCAGAGGGGCCCGGTAGCCGAACAGAACCTCGACTTCTCGGAGGTGTTCCGTCGGGCCGCCGCAGCCCGCCGGGCCCGGTCCGCGCCACCCCCTCCGCCCCCGCCTCCCCGCCCCGCGCCGAGCGTCGACCCCTTCGTCGAGGCCGCGCACCACGCGCAGAGGACCCGGGACGAGGTGCGCCACACAGTGCCCCCGACCGTCACCGTCCCTCCGGGGCCATCGAGCGCGTCGCAGCCACGCCCCTCCCCCGTGCCGCCGGTCCGGACTCCCCGGCATGTGGCGCCGCACTACACGCGCGTCCCCTACGAACGAGTTCGATATGAACGCGTGCGCTACGAGCCGGTTCGGTACGAAGGAGTCCACTTCCGGCCGTCGCCCCCCACGGACCCTCTCGGTTCCTTCCTGCGGGCGACGCAGCCGGACGGCGCGACGGACGAGACGGACTGAGTGCGCTCACGGAGAGCCGGCTTCGCGGCCGCCGGGCGACTTCGGCGTTCCCGCGGCGCCAGCACCTTCAACTGTGCATGGAGGGCGCCCGTTCAGGCAGAATCGCGTGTCGGGGTTGTCGGCGACACGCTGAAGTTGTCAGGAGGAGACGATGCAGGGACGAGAGGTCGCGGCGTGGGTTCTTGCCGCCTTGGGTATCGGGGCCGGGGTCGGAGCGACGATCGTCGGTTGGCGCTCCACTCCAGTCCCATCCGAGCCGGCCGTTACCGGAAGGGGCGTTACGGTTATCGATGGACCGAGTCCGACCGTCCAGCGCATCCTCAAGGATCGGGCCGAGCGGGCGCGAGCCCTCGCAGCCGAGGCCGATCCCCTGCGCAAGCCGGACGCCACCGCCGAGCGAGGCGTCGGTCAGACCCCAGTGTTCCGCAGTCGCGAGGATGTCGTCCGCTACCTTGCAACGGATTCAGGCAAGCAGTGGATGAGACAGCAGGGGCTCTTGCCTGAGCAGATCGTCCTGGCACGCGTTTCACCCCTGAGGGACGCAGGCGATGGATACCGAGCCCTCGATGTGTCCGTTCCCGGGATGCCCTTCGTCTTCATCTTGTCTCCCCCACCAGCAGCGGAGCAGGCACAAGCGCCGGCAGCGTCGAAGACGCCGAAGTAGACGCTGGAGCCCCCTTCGAGGCAGGTCTTCTTTCAGGTCTCGAAGCGGCCGCTCGCCTCGCTACGATCCGTAGCCCTCTGGCGGAGCCTTGTTCCCGCATTCCTATCGGTTACTGCGACGCCCAGTTCTTTGGGTCTGACCTAGGGATTCTTGATAGAATCACGGGTATGCCGAGAGGTCAGAAGGTCGGCTGGAAGCTCGCGCAGAGAATCCCGAAAGAGGCGCCGCTCCACCGGACGCGCGTGGCGACGGGCGTGTGGATGACGCCGTACCGAACGTTCGACACCTTCGTCTACCACCACGGGAAGAGCGTGTTCGTCGGGGCGTTCCCAACGATCGAGGAAGCCGTGAAGGCGCGCGAGAAGCGGGTCCTCGAACTCGAGGGAGGCGCCCCTCTCGTGGATCGCTCTGCCTCGCGGGTCCACTTCGGCGACTTCGTCGACAAGGTCTACTTCCCCGAAGCGATGGTCGGCCGGAAGGACTCGACGATCCGCGCTGCGCGCTCGCGCTACCGCCAACACCTCGCTCCGGCGCTCGCGGACTGGCCGCTTCGCGACGTCACCTACGAACGCTTGAGCCGGCTCCGCGCCACGCTCATCGAGCGAAAGGTCTCGGGCCAGACGAAGCGCGAGGCGCTGCTGCTCCTCCGCTCCATCCTCCAAGAGGCCGTGAAGCGCGGGATTCTCGCCCAGAACCCCGCATCGCTCCTCGAGCTCCCGCCGAAGCATTCGAATCCCGTCCGGCCCCCCTCCTATGAGACGGCGCGGAAAGTCGTCGCTGCGATCGCGGCACTCGGCCCGCGCACGGCGGCCGAGGTGCTCCTCTTCACCGGAATGCGGCTCAACGAGTGCCTGGCGCTGCAGTGGGGCGACGTTGACCTCGAAGGCCGACGGATCGCCGTGACCCGATCCATCGACCAGGTGACAGGGAAGCTCGTGACGCCGAAGACGGAGCGGGGGAAGCGAAGCATCGTGATCCCGGACGATCTCGCGCAGAGGCTCACCGACTACCGCGCACGCCAGGTCCGTGGGGAGACCGTCCGCTCGGACCCTTGGGTGTTTCCCGTGGCGCGCCCCGCGAAGGAGGAGCCCGGCGAGACCGCCCCGGAAGCTCCGACGCCTGAAGCGCCGCGGGTAGAACGGCCGCCCGTCTTGAACGACCGGAACTTCGTACAGCGCCACTGGAATCCGGCCCTCAAGGCCGTCGAGGGCGCCGACTTCACCCCGCACGCCCTACGCCACCTCTACGCATCGCGGCTGCTCACGCAAGGCGCTCCCGTCGCCTTCGCCGCCGATCAGCTCGGCCACAGCTCTCCCGCATTCACGTACCGCCAGTACGTCCATTACCTCGAGGAGCGCCCATCCCAGGCGCAGGAGTACGTGAATAGCGCCTTCGGCGCGGCCGAGAAGTCCTAGGTCATCCCTAGGTTGAAGGCTTCTAGGTCGCTCTAATCACTTCCAAAGAGGTCTCGATCCGCCACGTCCCAGCCGAGCGTAAACCGCCTTTTCCAAACTACTTAGACACGTTAGATCACGATCGATCCGAAGCCCTCAAAGAGCCACCGAACGGGCTCATAACCCAAAGGTCGCAAGTTCAAATCTTGCCCCCGCAACCATAC
>JADHED010000307.1_pt1 | contig 66310 bp, 68 predicted proteins | sample 8952041 | NCBI WGS metagenome assembly JADHED01 (sample SAMN16124423, study PRJNA663239) | bioreactor sludge metagenome | isolation source: sludge (control) | place: India:Bengaluru | collected 2018-09-08 | reverse complement strand
CTTCGTCGAAGCCGCGCAGCGTCAGCCACAGGCCCGCGACGAGCTGGACCAGCGCCAGGGGCGCCAGGAAGTAGAACGATACCTCTGCGCCAAGCACGCCGGTGAAGACGCCGGTCATCTGCGAGGCGGTGGCCGCGAGCCCGGCGATGGCCAGCCAGCGCGGAACCCAGTGGCTGCGGAACAGGATCACGTAGAGGACCAAGGCGCCCATGCCGCCCAGCAGCAGGTGCGGATAGTGCAGGCCGTCCCGCTGCTGGGTGACCAGCGCCCACACCGGCTCGGCGAGCTGGGCCAGGGCGCCGTCGGGCGCCGCCAGCATCGCGGTCCCCAGCGAACGGAAGAGCTGGTAGCTCGCCAGCTCGCCGCCGCCCATGCCGAACGATGCCGCGCGCAGGCCGAGCAGCAGGAAGGCGAGCCAGGCGAACGTCCGGCCGTACGACAGCTGGCAGACCAGCCCCGCCACCGCGATCGAGACCACGCCCGACACCATGCCCATCAGGACGATGATGCCGACCAGGCCCGGCTGGGCCGCCGCCCCGGCGAACAGCCCCATGGGGCCGTCGCCCACGCGGATCATCGGCTGGAGGAAGAAGTTCGACGCGATGTCGAGCGCATAGCCGGCGAGGATGGCGAGCCCGATCCATCGGCCGGCGCGGTTCAGATCTGTCATGCGGGTCCTGTGCGCGTCCGGGCGGCCCAGGCGCCGCCAATTGACGATGTCAATCTAATCGTCAAATTGACAACGTCAATAAGCGCGCCGCGACCCGCCCGGCGCGCATGCGAAGAACCCCGCCACCCGTCTCACCGGGTGGCGGGGTCAGAACCGGCTGTCGGGGCAAGCGAACGCCCCGAGCCCTCAGAACTCGAGGCAGATCTTCCCGAAGTGCTTCTGGGAGAGTTGGTGGGCGAAGGCCGCGGCGATGCCGTCCAGCGGGAAGGTGGAGTCGATCACCGGCTTGATGCCGTTGGCCTCGATGGCCGCGATCATCTCTACCTGCTCCTGGCGCGAGCCGACCGTGACGCCCTTGATCGCGACGTTCTTCGACATGGCCAACGCCGTCGCGACCTCGCCAGCAAAGCCGGCCAGCACGCCGATGAGGGAGATGTGGCCGCCGATGCGCACGGCCGCCAGCGACTGGTTCATGGTGCCGGCGCCGCCGATCTCAACGACCACGTCCACGCCTCGGCCGCCGGTGAGCGCCGTCGCGGCCGCGCCCCAGTCGGGCTGGTCCTTGTAGTTGATCAGGTGATCGGCCCCGAGCGCCTTCAGCCGCTGCAGCTTCTCGTCGGAGGACGAGGTCGAGATCACCGTCGCGCCCGCCGCCTTGGCGAGCTGCAGGGCGAAGATGGAGACCCCGCCGGTGCCTTGCGTCAGCACCACGTCGCCCGGCTTGATCCGGGCTTCGACCATCAGCGCCCGCCAGGCGGTCAGGGCCGCGCAGGGCAGGGTGGCGGCCTCGGCGTAGGAATAGCCCCTGGGCATCCGGGTGAAGGCGCTGGCCGGCATCGCCACATACTCGGCCGCGTAGCCGTCTACATGGTCGCCGGGCACGCCGATCAGGCGCTCCAGGCTGGGGCCGCCCGTCGGCCAGTTCGGGAAGAACGTTCCCAGCACCTGGTCGCCGACCTTGAAGCCGGTGACGCCGGGGCCCACGGCGACCACGTCGCCCGCGCCGTCCGACATGGGGATGCGGCCGTCGGCGGGGTTCAGCATCCCCGACACCACGGCGAAGTCGTGGAAGTTCAGCGAGCTGGCGCGCACCCGCACCAGGAGCTGGCCGGGGCCGGCTTCCGGCTGGGGCCGGTCCTCGATCACGATCTTGTCCAGCCCGCCCGGGGCCTTCACGGCGGCGACCTTCATCGGCGTGTCCTCGTCTGAAAATGAATGGGGCGGGACCTCGGTGGTCCCGCCCTCGATTGCCGCTTAGCGCGGGGCCATCCGGATGGCGCCGTCCAGGCGGACGGTCTCGCCGTTGATGTAGCCGTTGCGCAACATGGTGACGGCCAGGTCCGCGTACTCCTCGGCCGCGCCGAGACGCTTGGGGAACGGCACCGAGGCCGCCAGCCCCTGGTAGACCTGCGGCGCGCGGGTCTTAAGGCCGCCCAGCATCGGGGTGTCCATGATGCCCGGCAGGATGGTGTTGATACGGATGCCTTCGCTGGAGAGGTCGCGGGCGATGACGATGGTCATGCCCTTGATCGCCGCCTTTGCCGCCGCATAGGCCACCTGGCCGATCTGGCCTTCCTCGGCCGCCACCGAGCCGGTGTTGACGATCGCGCCGCGCTCGCCCGTCTCGTCGGGCTCCAGCGTCGCCATGCCGGCCGCGCTCTTCACCACGCAACGGAAGGTGCCGACGGTGTTGAGGCCCAGCACCCATTCGAAGTCGGACGCCTTGAACGGGATGATCTCGCCGGTCTGCTTGTCGCGGGCGATGGTCTTGCCGCCGCGGCCGCCGCCGGCGCAGTTCACCAGGATGCGCTCCTGGCCGTTGGCCGCGCGGGCCTTGGCGAAGGCGGCGTCCACCGAGGCCTCGTCCATCACGTCGACCTCGCAGAAGACCGCGCCGATCTCCTTCGCCATGGCCTCGCCGGTCTCGGGGTTCTTGTCGAACAGGGCGACCTTCACGCCCAGGCTGCGCAGGTGCTTGGCGGTCGCCGCGCCCAAGCCGGACGCGCCGCCGGTGATGATCGCGGAAACGGAACTGTCGAGCTTCATGGAATGCCTCCGGAATAGGTTGGCCATGCCCTAGCACGGCCTTTCCCTGACGCCGGGACAGGCTCGATCAGGCGCCTCAGACCAGCGTCAGCCCCGCTTTCGTCAGCGGCAGAGTCCGGAGTCGTCGGCCGGTGGCGGCGAAGATCGCATTGCCCAGGGCGGGCATCAGCGGCGGCGTCATCGGCTCGCCCGCGCCCCCCGGCGAAGCCTCAGGCGATTCCAGCAGGTCGATGGCGATCCTGGGCGTCTGGGCCAGGGTCAGGTGCGGGTAGTCGTGGAAGTTGCTCTCGACCACGCGGCCGCGCTCGAGGTTGATCTCGCCCGTCGCGGCCGAGCTCAACGCCAGGATGATGGAGCTTTCGCCCTGGGCCCGCACTCCGTCGGGATTGACGGCGGCGCCGCAGTCGAAGGCGCACCACACCTGCTCCACCCGGACCTGGTCGTTCGTGACCCGAACCTGGACGACCTGGGCGCAGACGCTCTGGAACGAGCTCCAGACGGCCAGCCCCAGCCCCTGACCCTTCGGCAGGCTTCGGCCCCAGCGCGCCGCCTTGGCCGCATGCTCCATCACCCGCAACGCCCGCGGCGCCTTGGCGAGGAGGGGCCGACGGAAGGCGAGGGGATCGGCTCCGGCCTCGTGCGCCAGCTCGTCGAGGAAGCTCTCGACGGCAAAGGCGTTGCCCGTGTGCAGCACCGACCGCCAGGGCCCTCCCGGGACTGGCGACGTCACCGAGGCGCCGGCCATGACCATTCCCGGAAGCTCGTACTGGATCAGGTCGTGGGGCGGGCCCGCAACCATGTCCCGGGTGTAGTTGGCGTTGTTGTTGGCCCCCACCACCTTGAAGCCCGAAATTCGTCCGCCCTTGAGTCCCGCCGTCAGTCGCTGGAAGCCGGCCGGCCGGTACCAGTCCTGGCGGAGGTCCTCCTCGCGGGTCCAGATGAGCTTCACCGGTGCGCCCGCCGCCCGTGCGGCCCAGATGGCCTGCAGGCCGAAGTCGTTCTTGTACCGCCGCCCGAACGAGCCGCCGCTGAACAGCGTGTGGGCCTCTACCTTCTCGACCGGCACGCCCAGCATGGCCGCCGCGGACCGGCGCAGGCCGCTGGTGTTCTGGAAACCGCCCCAGGCCTCCACGCCGCCGTCGGCCGTCATCCGGGCCGCCGCGCTCAGCGGCTCCATCGGGGCGTGCGCCAGCAGCGGCGCGGTGTAGTCGCGCTCAACCGTGCGATCGGCGGCGGCCAGGGCCGCATCGGCGGCGGCCGCGAGGATCTTCTGCAGCGCCTCCCGGTCGCCTGGCGCATAGTCGCGTCGGGGCGTCGCGACCTCGGCGCGGGTCAGGGCAGCGGTCTTAAGCTGCGCCAGCAGGCCTGCGGTGTCGGCCGCATCGCTTGCCTCAGCCCATTCGGGCGCCAGGGCCTCAAGCCCCTTCTTCGCCGGCCAGAAGCCGTCGGCGACCACGATCACGGCGTCGGGAAGGTCGACCGGCTGGTTCCAGCCCGGCACTGTGATCGAGACGCCCCGCATCTCCAGCACCTTGCGCACCCCTGGGATCGCCATGGCGGGCGCGGGGTCGACCGACTTGAGCTTCGCCCCGAACTGGGGCGCCTGCCGGATCGTGGCGGTCAACAGGCCCGGCAGCTTCACGTCGGTGGCGTACACCGCCGACCCGTCCACCTTGCCGGGCAGGTCCTTGCGGGGCAGGTCCTTGCCGATGACGCTCCAGTCGGACCGGGGCTTCAGCTTCGGATCCGGCGGCACGGGCCGCTTCGCCGCCGCCTCGGCCAGCTCGCCGAAGTCGAGGCTCCGGCCGCTGTCCGGATGGACGACCCGACCATTCCGGACCTCGCACGACTCCGCCGGCGCGTTCCAGCGCTCTGCGGCCGCCTCGACGAGCATGGTGCGCGCCGCGGCGCCAACCCTGCGCAGCTTGCCGTACATCTCGCGCACCGAGGCGCTGCCGCCGGTGGCGTAGCCGGGGGAGAAGATTCCGTAGACCGGCAGCGGCGGCGCCTGATCGACCCGCACCTCTGACCAGTCCAGTCCCAGTTCCTCGGCCAGGAGGCGGGCGTGCACGCACCAGGCGCCCTGTCCCATTTCCTGCACCGAGGTGTAGAGCGTCACGCCGCCGTCAGGAGCGATGCGCACCCAGTCGCTCAGGCTTACCGCTTTGGACGGCGCCGCGATTCCGTCACCGCCGCCCAGACCCAGGATCAGGCCGGCGCCGCCGAAGCCGCCGAGGACGCCGCGCCGGGAGAGTTGAACCGTCATCTCAGCGTCCTCCGGCCAGACGCGCGGCGGCGGCGTGGATCGCCCGGCGCACACGGGGATAGGAGCCGCAGCGGCAGAGGTTGGTGATCGCCGCGTCGATATCGGCGTCGGTCGGGCGGGGCGTGCGGGCCAGCAGCGCCGCCGCCGCCATCAGCATCCCCGATTGGCAGTAGCCGCACTGGGGCACGGCCGCCTCGAGCCATTCGGTCTGCAGCACGTGCGGGCGATCCGCGCCGATCCCCTCGATGGTGGTCACCTGCGCCGAGTCCAGCCCGCCCACCGGCATGCTGCAGCTCCGCACCGGTTCGCCGGCGACGTGGACGGTGCAGGCGCCGCACGCGCCGACGCCGCAGCCGTACTTGGTCCCCGTCAGCCCCAGTTCCTCGCGCAGCACCCACAGCAGCGGTGTGTCGGGGGCGGCTTGCGACGTCACGTCCTGTCCGTTGACGGTGAGATGGATGGGCATGTCGGGTCCTGGCGGCGAAGGGCCAGCCAAGCCTAAGGGAGGCCGAACGCCACAATTGGGGCAGCGCCCGCGCGTTCGTCGCAGAACCCCTGAGGCTCGTCGCAGATCGGCCGGCCACGTCCCTGACGCATCGGAAGTCGTCGCCCGGCCTATGGTGCCCGCAACGACGAAAGCAAGCGGAGGAAACCGGCATGAGCGACGCGCTCTTCGACTTCTCGGGCAAGGTGGCGCTGATCACCGGCGGCAGCCGTGGGCTGGGCCTGGAGATGGCCAAGGCTCTGGCTCTGCGTGGCGCGGATGTGGTGATCGCCAGCCGCAAGGCCGACGCCTGCGAGGCCGCCGCCGCCGAGGTCCGCGCCCTGAGTCGCCGGGCGTTGGCGTACGCCTGCCACGTCGGCGACTGGACGGCGCTGGAGGGGCTGGCCGACGCGGCCTACGCCGAATTCGGCAAGGTGGACATCCTGATCAACAACGCCGGCATGTCGCCGCTGGCCCCCTCGTCGGCCGAGGTCACCGAGGCGCTGTTCGACAAGGTCATCGACGTCAACTTCAAGGGTCCGTTCCGCCTCACCGCCCTGGTCGGTTCGCGGATGGCGGCAGGCGAGGGCGGCGCCATCGTCAACATCTCGTCCGTCGGCGCGATCCGGCCCGATCCCAGTTACATTCCCTACGCCGGCGCCAAGGCGGCCCTGAACGCCATGACCGAAGGCTTCGCCAAGGAGTACGGGCCCAAGGTGCGGGTGAACGGCATCATGGCCGGCCCCTTCCTCACCGACATCGCGAAGGCCTGGACGCCCGAGGCGCGGGAGACGGCCCGCAACGCCCTGGGCCGGCCCGGGCGCCCCGAGGAGATCGTCACCGCCGCGCTCTACCTGCTCAGTCCGGCCTCCAGCTTCACCACGGGCTCGGTGATCCGCTGCGACGGTGGGACGCCGTAGGCCGTCGACAAGCCCGCCCGGCGTGGCGGATATTCGAAGCCGAAGCCGCTGGGCGCGGCAGCCAGGTTCAAGGGAGTGACGTGCATGGAGTTGAAACCGGGATCGCGCTGGCGGAGCGCCGTCTGCGACGCCGAACTGGTGGTGGTGCGTCCGCCGAAGGCGCCGGCCAGCCTGGAATGTGGCGGCGCGCCGGTGATTCCGCACGCCGAGGCGCGGCCCGAGGGCGGCTCGCCGTCGGCCGACCATGCCGGAGGCGTCCTGGCGGGCAAGCGCTATACCGACCCTGAGAGCGGCATGGAGGTTCTGTGCTCCAAGGCCGGCGCCGGCTCGCTGTCGGTGGACGGTCGCCCGATCGGCGCCGCCGAGGCCAAGAAGCTCCCGTCCTCGGACTGAGGGTCCGCGCCCGGTGACCCTCATCGCCGACCTCGTCGCCCTGGGCGGCGCCGGCCTGTCGGTCAACGAGTTCGGCCCAGGGGCGGGGGCGCGGCCGACCGATGCCTCGGGCGTGCTGCGGGTGGGTGTTCACCGCGGCGGCCCGCTGCCCGTGGGCCCACTCGACCTCTTCGACATCCTGCTCAGCGCCGATCCCGCCGCTCCCAGGCCATGGGTGGGGCTGGGGCAGGCCGGCGTCGATCCGGCGCTCGTGACGCTCGAGGCCCGCGTCGAGGCCCAGCCGGTCGCGGTCGCGGTCGCAGCTCAGGTCCTGCGCATGACCCTGCGCCTGCCGTTCGACGAGGCGCTGGCGCTGGAGTCCCTGGCCTATTCCATGCTGCTGGCCTCGAGTGGGTTCCGCGCCTGGCGCGCGGCGAGTCCCGGCCGCGGGCGTGACGAAACGCCGGTGCCCCGCGTGCGGATCGACGCCGGTCCGCGCGAACTGGGCGTCCGGCTCTCGCGGCCCAGCCGCCGCAACGCCTTCGACGCCCGGATGCGCGACGAACTGTGCGAGGCCCTGGCGTTCGCCCTGGGTCATCCCGATTCGCCGCCCGTGACGCTCAGCGGCGAGGGCCCCTGCTTCAGCGCCGGCGGCGACCTGGACGAGTTCGGGTCGGCGGACGATGCGGGAGAGGCGCACCTGATCCGCACCCTTCGCGCGCCCGCCCGCCTGGCGAACGAACTGGGTGAGCGCCTGACCGCCCACGTCCATGGCGCCTGCGTCGGTGCGGGCATCGAGCTTCCGGCTGCGGCGGCGCGCGTGGTCGCGCACCCGGGCGCGCACTTCCGCCTGCCCGAGGTGGGCATGGGCCTGATCCCCGGCGCCGGCGGCACGGCCAGCATCCCCCGCCGCATCGGCCGCCGCCGCGCCGCGTGGATGGCCGTCTCCGGAGTCGAGGTCGATCTCGCCACCGCGCTCGCCTGGGGCCTGGTGGACGAGGTCGCTACGTGAGCGTCCTCGCGCCGATCCTGGCTGACCTCGGACGGGAGATCGCCGCGCTCACCGGCGCGCTGGGGCGGCGCGTGACTGTGGAGGATCTCGGCGTTCTTGACCGCCGGGGGGAGCTGGATCTGGGCCCGCCGGGCGGGCTCGTCTCGCCCAACGGCGCCTGCCGGCTGTTCCGCGCGGCCGACGGCTGGATGGCCCTGAACCTCGCCCGCGAGGAGGACCGCGACCTCGCGCCCGCCTGGCTGGGTTGCGATCTCGGAGACGACTCCTGGGCGCTGGTCGCCGCCCACGGCGAGCGTCACACCTGCGCCGAGTTGGTGGCCGGCGCCACGCTGCTGGGTCTGCCTGCCGCCGCGGTCGGCGAGGCCCGCGCCGACACGCCCGCGGCGCCGCTCCTGCGTCTGGCGGCAGGCGGTCGAAGCCGCGGATCGCCTCGCGTCGTCGACCTCTCCGCCCTGTGGGCCGGGCCATTGTGCGGGGCGATCCTCGCGGCCATGGGGGCAGAAGTGACCAAGGTCGAAAGCCTTGGCCGTCCCGACCCCACACACCAGTCCACCCCGGCGTTCGGCGCCCGGCTCAATGGCGCCAAGCGGTCACTTGCGCTGGATTTCGCTGACCCCGTCGAGCGTGAACGGCTGCGCGACCTCGTCCTTGCGGCCGACGTGGTCATCACCGGCGCGCGGCCCCGCGCCCTGGCCGGGCTGGGCCTGGAGCCTGGCGGCCTGTTGGCCGAGAATGCGGGGCTGGTCTGGGTGGCCATCACCGGCCACGGCTGGACGGGCGAAGCCGGCAAGCGCGTGGCTTTCGGCGACGACGCCGCAGCGGCGGGCGGTCTTCTGCAGTGGGGCGCCGACGGGCAGCCGGGATTCCTGGGCGACGCCCTGGCCGACCCGGTGACCGGCCTCGCGGCCGCCCTCGGCGCGCTGCAGGGGCTGGAGGCCGGCGGCGGCGTGCTGGTCGACGCCGCGCTCGCCCGCTGTGCTGCCGGCGCCGCGGCGGTGCTCGGCCTGCAGGCAGCGTCATGAGCCTCGTCATCCGCAACGTGGAGCTGGAGGGGTGCCCGGGCCTCCACGTGCGGATCGAAGCCGGCCGCATCGCGGCGATCGGGATGGAAGTTGCGCCGGGCGCTGCAGAACTCGACGGCCGCGGCGGAGCGCTGATCCCCGGCCTCGTCGACCACCACATCCACCTCCTGGCCCTCGCTGCGCGGGCGGCCTCGCTGGACCTGTCCGAGGTGCGGGACGCGGGCGATTTCGCAGGTCGGATCGCCGCGGCGTGCGCGGCGCGGCCCGCCGGGTCCTGGGTGCGGGCCCTGGGCTGGCACGAAGCCCTGTCCGGCGACGTCGACCGGGCCGCGCTCGACCGGCTCGCGCCGCACCATCCGCTGCGGGTCCAGCACCAGACGGGGGCGCTCTGGGTGCTCAACAGCGCCGCGCTGGACGCTTTGGGCGCGGGCCACGATCCGCCGGGACTGGATCGCGCCGCCGGCCGGCTATGGCGCGGCGACGCCTGGTTGCGCGAACGCCTGCCGAACGATCCGCCGCCCCTGGCCCCGATCGGCGCCCGGCTGGCCGCTTGCGGGATCACTGCCGTCACCGACGCCAGCGTCACCACCGACGCCACGGCTGCCGACCTCCTGGCCGAGGCTCACCGGGCCGGCGACCTGCCCCAGCGCCTGCGCCTGATGAGTGGCGGCCCCCTCGAGGCGCCCGGCGACGGCGCATTTGCCGTGGGGCCTGTGAAGATCCTGCTCGATGACCATGCGCTGCCCGGCCTGGACGAGATGGTCGCCGGCATCGCCGGGGCAAGGGCCCAGCACCGCGCCGTGGCCGTCCATTGCGTGACCGCCGCGGAACTCGCCCTGACGCTGGCCGCCTTCCACACCGCCGGAGCGGCGCCGGGGGATCGAATCGAGCACGGCGGCGTCGTGCCCGCCGACGCCATCGCCCAGCTCCGTGAGCTCGGTCTGGTCGTCGTCACCCAGCCCGCCTTCGTCAGCGAGCGTGGCGACCGCTACCTCGCCGAGGTCGAAACGGCGGATCTGCCCGACCTCTACCGCTGCGCCAGCCTGCTGAACGCCGGCGTGCCTGTGGCCGGCAGCTCGGACGCGCCCTATGCCAGCCCCGACCCCTGGGCCGGGATCGCCGCCGCCGTCCGGCGCCGAACGGCGGCGGGCGCCTCGCTGGGCCTGGGCGAGGCCGTCGGACCAGACGCCGCGCTCGGATTGTACCTCGACGACCCCGCCGCGCCCGGCCGCCGACGACGGCGGATCGAGCCAGGCGTGCCGGCCGACCTCTGCCTGCTCGATGCGCCACTCGCAGAGGTCCTGGCCGCGCCGTCCGCCGAGCGGGTGGCGGCGACGCTCGTCGCGGGGCGGCTGGTCTTTTCCCGCACGCCGGTCTGAGTCTCGGTCCTAGGACAATCGCAAGGCTTCGGACGATCGGACAGTTATTCTGGTCTCCCAGTTTAAGGCTCGGGAGAATGAGATTTTCCTGATCGGGGATCAGTCAGCGATCATCGGTAATGAAATTCCCGCCCTCGCCGGCATGCTTGTCGCTTCATTTCTGGCGAGCGGGATTGGGGACCATGCTCAAGGCGTTCACGCAGCATCCGGAGACCGTGGGCGAAAGCTATTTCGAGCACCTGTGCTCGGCCTGGGGTTTCGCCGCGACCATGGCCCTCGGCGCCGTGGCCTGCGCCCTGCACGGCCTGTTCCCCTTCGCCTTCCAGAGCTCGGGCAGCCGCCGCATCCGCGACCTGCACGAGCGCATGGTGACCCACCGCACCGCGCCGCGGCGCAAGGTCCCGGCCTGGCTTCCGGGGCTCGCGCTGGCGGGCGCGCTCACCTTGGCCGCGACGGCGGTAGCTCAGGCGCTGCATGCGCCCGTGGCGCCGTTCGCCCTGGTCGCGGGCTTCCTGGTCGGCGCGCCGCTGGCGGGCCGGTTCGATCTCGCGCCCGGGCTGAAGGTCGCGGAGCGGCCGTTGCTGCGCGCCGGCGTCGCGCTCCTCGGCCTGCGTATCGCGCTGGGCGACATCACTGGGCTCGGCGCCGAGGCGCTGGGGCTGGTCCTGGGCTGCGTCGCCCTCACTCTGGCGCTCGGCTCGGTGGTCGGCCGTCTTTTCGGTCTGCCCAAGGGGTTCTCGATGCTGTCGGCCAGCGCCACCGCGATCTGCGGCGCCTCGGCGGCAATGGCGGTTTCGCAGGTGCTGCCGCGCGGCCAGGAGACCGAGCGCCAGACCGCCTATGTGGTCGCCGTGGTGGCGACGCTCTCCACCCTCGCCATGCTCGCCTACCCGGTGATCGCCCACGTGGCGGGGCTGCCGCCGCAGGCCGCGGCCCTGTTCCTGGGCGCCTCGATCCACGACGTGGCCCAGGTCGCGGGCGCCGGCTATTCGGTCTCGCCGCAGGTCGGCGACCTCGCCGTCACGGTGAAGCTGGTCCGCGTGTCGCTGTTGGCGCTGGTGGTGGCCGCCGTGGCGTTTTCGTGCGCCGGCGCGGCGAAGGCGGGGGGCGGTCCCGCCCGCTCGCTGCTGTTGCCGGGCTTCGTCATCGCCTTCTTCGCCCTGGCGGCGGTCCGCAGCACCGGTCTCGTGCCGGCCGCGGCGCTGCCGTCCGCGACCTTCGCCTCCAACCTGCTGATCGGCGCCGGCGTGGTCGCGGTCGGCGCCAAGACCTCCCTCGCCGGGCTCAGGTCCATGGGCTGGCGCCCGCTCGCCGCCCTGACCTGCCAGACCGCCTTGCTGTGCGGCCTGGCCTTCGCGGCGGCGAGATGGGTGGCCTGAGGCCTACCAGATCCGAACCCGCTCCTCGGGCGTCACGTACAGCTTGTCGCCCGCCTGCACGTTCCAGGCGTCGTACCAGCCGGGGATGTTCCGAATGGTGCCGTTGACCCGGTAGTAGGCGGGCGAGTGCGGATCGGTGGTCACCTGCTGGCGAAGGGCCTCGTCGCGCATCTTCTGGCGCCACACCTGGGCCCAGCCGAGGAAGACCCGCTGGTCGCCCGTGAGGCCCTCGATAACGGGCGGCGGAGCTCCCTTCAGCGAGGCGCGATAGGCGTCGAGCGCCAGGGACAGTCCGCCCATGTCGCCGATGTTCTCGCCCATGGTCAGGCCGCCCTGGACCTTCACGCCCGGCAGCGGCTCGAACGACGAATACTGGGCGCCCAGCCGGTCCGCCTGGACCTTGAACTTGGCGTTGTCCTCGGCGGTCCACCAGTCGCGCAGCACGCCGTCGCCATCCGACTTGCGCCCCTGGTCGTCGAAGCCGTGACTGATCTCGTGGCCGATCACTCCGCCGATGCCGCCGTAGTTGATGGCGGGGTCCGCGTCGGGGTCGAAGAACGGCGCCTGCAGGATCGCCGCCGGGAAGACGATCTCATTGTTGGCGAAGTTGTAGTAGGCGTTCACCGTCTGCGGGGTCATGCCCCATTCCTTCTTGTCGACCGGCTGGTTGAGCCTCGCGACTCGGCGCTTCCAGTCCCAGGTCCCGGCGCGCAGCGCGTTGCCGTAAAGGTCGTCGCGCTTGAACTCCAAGCCGGCGTAGTTCCGCCACTCCGTGGGGTAGCCGATCTTCACGGTGAACTTCGCCAGCTTGTCCAGCGCCCGCGTCTTGGTGTCGGGGCCCATCCACTCCAGCTTCTCGATCCGACCGTGCAGGGCGGTGCGGATGTTGCCGACCAGCTCGTCCATCCGCGCCTTGGACTCCGGCGGGAAGTAGCGCGAGACATAGACCCGGCCGATGGACTCGCCGATGGCCCCGTCCATGAATGCGGCGGCCCGTTTCCAGCGCGCCCGAAGCTCGGGCTGGCCGGCCAATTCCTTGTCGCGGAACTGGAAGTTGGCGTCGACGAAGCGCTTCGACAGCAGCGGTGCGGCGCCGTCAGCGAGGTGGAAGGCCTGCCACGCCTTCAGGGTCTCGAGCGGGGTCTCGCCGTAGACCTTGGCGAACTTCGGATAGGCGGTGTTCGTGGTGACGATGATCCGATCGACCTTCGGCAGCCCGGTTTCGGCAAGGTAGCGGTTCCAGTCGAAGCCCGGCGTATAGGCGTTCAGCTCGGTCGGGCTCATGGGATTGTAGGTCTTGTCGCGATCGCGGCGCTCGATGCGGCTCCAGGAAACCTCGGCCAGCCGGGTCTCGAAATCGACGATCGCCTTGGCGTTCTCGGCCGGCCTCTCCCAGCCGACCATAGTCAGCAGCTGTTCGACGTAGGCCTGGTATTTGGCCTTCTTCTCGGCGAAGCCGGGCTGCAGGTAGTAGTCGCGATCCGGAAGGCCCAGGCCCCCTGTGGCGCTCATGACCGCGTACTTGGTCGGGGCCTTGGCGTCGATGCTCACGAACACGGGCAGGATCGAGGTGAAGCCCGAGGTGTTGGCCTTGCCCATCAGGGCCGTGAACTCGTCCCGCGTCTTCACCTTGCGGATCTGCGCCAGTTCAGGCGCGAGGGGCTTGGCGTCCAGCGTCTCGGCCAGAGCCTCGTCCATGTAGGCGGCGTAGGCCGCGCCGATCTTGGCGGCGTCGGGGTCGGTCAGCTTGCCGGCGGCCGCCTCGTCCAGGATCGCGCGCACCCGCGCTTCCGACAGTTCGCGCAGCATGGCGAAGTTGCCGTAGTTCGTGCGGTCCGCGGGGATTTCCGTGCGCTCCAGCCACTTGCCATTGGCGAACTTGAAGAAGTCGTCGCCCGGCTTCACGGACGCATCCATCCCCGACAGGTCGAAGCCCCAGGTCCCGTACTTCGGCGAGGCCAGCGAGGCGGGGGCGCCGCCGCCGGCGGCGTCGGCCGCGAACAGCAGCTCGATCTCGCAGGTAGCGGTGGCGCAGCCGTGCGCCCCATGGGCCGCCGGGCTCTGCGCCGACGCATCGGAGGCGAATGCGAGGATCGTGGCGGCGCCGGCCATAAGCAGGAATTTGCGCGGTTGGCGGAACATGGGTCTCTTCTCGGTGGTCGGTTCGGGGGGTTTGGGGGCAGAACTCGTGGACGGGCCGCAAGAGACGGCGAAAATCGTCCTCGCGCAATCGCCTCGCGACGGGCGGACCGAATTCCCGGTGGGGCGTGGTGCGGCGCGCTACTGTCCGCCGACGAAACGGTCGCCCCGCCGTTCGCTGCGCGACGAGGCGGCAGGTCCGAGCAGCCGCTGGTAGGTGTCGCGGATCACGCCGTAGCATTCGCACGTCAGGGCCTGCAGGCCCGCGCGGTCGATGATGTCGACCACGCCGCGGCGGTAACGGATCACACCCTTGGCCTGCAGCGAGCGCGCCACCGCCGTGACCGTCGTCCGCTGGACGCCCAGCATGTCGGCCAGGAACTCCTGCGTCAGGGCGATCGTGTCGGTGGAGATCCGATCGTGGCAGGTCAGCAGCCAGCGGGAGAAGCGCGCCTCCACCGAGTGCAGCGCGTTACACGCCACCGACTGGATCGCGTGTCCGTAGAGGGCCTCGGTGTGGCGGTCGACGAGATGGCGCAGGGTGGCGCTGCGTTCCCAGGCCTCGTGCAGGCGCTCGACGCTGATCCTCGCCGCGCGGAGCGGGGTCTGGACGATGGCGCGCGAGAGCGACTGGCGCGGCGCCACGGCCGCCATCAGCCCCAGCGCGCCCTCTGGGCCGATGGTGGTGCTCTCGATCGCCTGCCCGTTCTCCATCAGGGTCATCAGCGAGATGACGCCGTCATGTGGAAAGTAGACGTGGTCGATGGGGTCGCCCGGGTCGTAGAGCAGCCGGCCCCTTTCGAGTTCCACCTGCACGAGATGTTGTGCGAACCGCGCCAGATCGGCTGGCGGGAGCGCTTCGAGCAGGCTGTTCTGCAACGCGGGGACTGGCCTCTGCATCGGGGACTTGAAACGCCGTTCTACGGCTTAGGTTTCAAGTTACAGAGCGCTGTGAAGCTGGACTGTCGAGAACTCGACACTCGCGCCAAGTGCATTGCTTGATCAAGGCGCAATTCTCGCGATGAGCATTCGCAAGACAACGTCGCCCAACCGGTAATTTGTGTCGGGCAGCCGACTTATAAATAGCTGAATCGCCTTGCCGGGGCAGAATCAGGTCGAATCGAGTCGCGATGAGTACAGGCGCGACGGCTCGTCTGGCCGCCGCGCGCTGTTTCGCGATGTTCTAGTGCAGGTTGAGGTCGCGCCGCTCACCCACATCGGGTGTGGACTTGCCGACATTGGCCTTCACCACCTCGAGCGCGTACTTCAACAGGCCCCCCTCGGTGATCCACACCGCCGCGTCCGCGACGTCGAGTCGCAGCAGGGTCAGGGCCGGGTCGTCCTTTCCATCCGGGTACCAGGCGGCGACGTGGGCGTTCCAGTAGCGGTCGATGCGCTCGCGGTCGTGTTCAAGCGTCAGACGACCGTCCAGGCAGGCCTGCAGCTTGCGATCCTGGAAGATGAACACCCCGTCGGCGCCGCCGTGTTCTCCGACCGTCCGGGCGAGGTCGGTTTCGCGGCGGGTGAAGAACCAGAGGGTGTTGGTCTCCCGCTCCACGAAGCCGGTCATCGGCTGGTAGTGATGTCCGTCGCCGGGGACGCCCAGCATGCCGGTATGGTTGTCCTCGATGGCCTTCCAGAGGCGCTCCTCGACTTCGGCGTTGCTCAGGCTCATGGCGTGCGTTCCCTTGGGGGTTGATAGGCGCGGTCACAAATCCTGCGCGGGCTTTGAGGTTCCCTGGGTTGACCATCGCCCGGCGATGGCCAATCCCTTGCGGTGAACTAGGAGAACGCCATGATCCGCCTGGCCGTCGCCGCCGTGCTCGCCCTGGCTGTCGCCGCGCCCGCGGTGGCCGCGCCGCCGCCGCGACTGACGCTCACCGACTACGCCCAGCTCAAGACGCCGCTGCCCTATCCCTACGACGAGAAGGCCGACGCCAACGCGGCGGTCGACCGTGCTCTGGCGAAAGCCAGGCGCTCGGGAAAGCTTCTGCTCATCGACATGGGCGGCAACTGGTGCGGCGACTGCCGGATTCTCGCCGCCACCATGGAGCAGACCGAGCTCAAGGGCTTCCTGGCGAAGCACTATGAGGTGGTGACGGTCGATGTGGGCAGGATGGACAAGAACCTGCAGATCCCCGCCCGCTGGGGTGTGAAGGACCGGCTGGAGGGCGTGCCCGCCATCCTCATCGTCGACCCGAAGACCGGCCGTCAGCTCGTGGGCCGCGCTCAGGTCGCCGCCCTGGCGGACGCCCGCCACATGAAGCCGCAGGACCTGGCCGACTGGCTGGCGCAGTGGACCCGGTAGGGGGCTCCTTAGGGCCGCCGCCCGTTCACGGCGCCCTGTAGACGACCCTTCCGTCCACCACCGTCAGCACCGCCCGGCCCTTGGGGATCTCCGCCTCGGGGGCGGTCATGAGGTCGACCGAGAAGGCGGTGAGGTCGGCCAGCTTGCCGACCTCCAGCGTGCCGAGCTGCGTCTCCGCGAACCGTCCATAGGCCGCCGCAGAGGTGAACAGCTTCAGCGCCTCCTGCCGCGAGAGGGCCTGGTCGGGCCGCCAGTCCGCAGCCGAGAAGCCGTTGAGGTCCTTGCGCGCCACGGCGGCGTAGAACTCGATCAGCGGCGCGCCGCGCTCGACCGGCGCGTCCGAGCCGCCGGTGACGAGCACGCCCGCGTCGCGCATCCCCTTCCAGGCATAGGCGCCGTCCAGCCGCGCCTCCCCCAGGCGCGCCGGGGCGAAGTGCAGGTCGCCGATGGCGTGGCTCGGCTGCATCGAGGCGATGACCCCGAGTTTCGCAAACCGCGGGATGTCCGCCGGCCGGACGATCTGCGCGTGCTCGATCCTCCAGCGCAAGTCGGTCACCCCGACCGCCTCATAGAGGTCCAGCACATTGGCGTTGCCGCGGTCGCCGATGGCGTGGCTGGCCACCTGGATGCCGGCGGCCTTGGCCTTGTCCATGGTGGCGCGCATCACCTCGGGGGGCGTCCGCACCAGGCCCGTGGTCGCCGGCGCATCGGCGTAGGGCGCGAACAGCGCCGCCCCGCGCGACCCCAGCGCTCCGTCCTCGTAGAGTTTGATGGCGCGGGTGACGATCAGCCCGTCCTTGGTGGTGCGCGGTCCACCCGTGAAAAGCGGTCCTGCCTCCTCGCCGTCGACCGCGTTGTAGATCCGGAGCGGCGCGCCGCCGGCGGCGTCCATCTCCTCCAGCAGCAGCACGTCGGCCCAGTCGACGCTCATGGAATGGACGCCGGTCCAGCCATAGGCCGTCTCGACCTTGAACGCCGCCTGGAACGCCTCGCGCCGGTCGGCCTCGGTCGGCGCCAGCCGCAGCTTGTTCACGAGGCTCATGGCGTTGTCGACCAGCAGGCCGGTGAGTTTGCCGTCCTTGCCCTTCAGGATCTCGCCACCCGCCGGCGCCGCGGTAGACTCGTCGATGCCGGCCGCTTTCAGGGCGGCGGTGTTGGCCACCAGGGCGTGGCCGTCGGCGCGGACCAGCAGCACTGGCTGGTCGGGCGCAATAGGGTCAAGGTCGCCGCGCTCCAGGAAGCGGCCCTCGGGCCAGCCGGTCTCGATCCAGCCACGGCCCCAGACCGGCCCGGCGGGCTTGCGCTGGGCGAGATAGGCTTTCACCCGCGACATCGCCTCGGCCGCCGACTTCGAGCCCTCCAGGTTCAGCGACAGCTCGCGCTCGCCGATGCCGCGCAGGTGGGCGTGGGCGTCGGTGAAGCCGGGGAACAGCGCCGCGCCCTTCAGGTCGACCACCTGGGTGCCGGGTCCGACCTTGGACTTCGCGCCGGCGCGGTCGCCGACATAGACGATCCGGTTCCCGACCACGGCCACCGCCTCGGCCCTGGCGGGCGAGGCGCCGGTGTAGACCGGCCCGCCCCAGATCACGAGGTCGGCAGCGGCGTGAGTATGTTGCTGCGCCAGGGCGCTGGCGGGCGAAAGAGCGAGGGCGGCGGCGGCGAGGAGCAGGCGGTTCATGGCGGCCAAGCTAGCGCGCGCATCCGCGGCGCCTAGTGCTCTCCGCCCTCCATGGCGTGCTCGTAGATCGCCTTTGCCGCTCCGGCGAGCGTCTGTGCGCATGTGGTGAGCGCCGCGTTGCCCACGAAACTCTCTGCTTCCTGCGCGAGCTGCATCAGCTCCTCGGCCATGGCGGCCAGCTTCAGGTAGACGTCGCGGTCGGTCATGGGCGCAATCTCCGGCGGTTCGCTGAAGCACGCCAGCGCCCGTTGTGCTAGAGGCGGGCCCATGTCCCGCGTTTCCGAGATCCTCGCCGTCCGGGGCCGCCACCCGGCGATGGCCTGGGGGTGGACCGCCGCCCTGGTGGCCGCCGCCTTCCTCTTCCGCTCCACGATGCACGGCGTGCTGGGCGGCAGCCTGTCCTACTCGGCCTTCTATCCGGCGGTGATCCTGTCGGCCTACGCCTTCGGCCGCGGGCCGGCCATCGCCGCCGCCCTCGTGTCAGCGATCCTGGGCTTTGCGGTCTTCGCCGCGCCGGCCTTCGACTGGAAACTCGCGCCCAACGTGCTCATGGGCGCCGTCTTCTTCGTGGTCACCTGCGCCGTGGCCATCGTCGTCATCACCGGCCTGACCGGCGCATTGCGCCAGGTCTCGCACGAGCTGGGCCGCGCCCAGGCCGTGGCCGACAGCCACGCGGGTCTCTTCCGCGAACTGAACGAGCGCATCAGCCACCACATGCGCCTCGTGGCCGGCGTGCTGGCCCTCCAGGCCAAGGGCGAGCCCGAGCCCCAGGTGGCCGACGGCCTGCGCCGGGCCATGGAGCGTTCCCTGCTGATCTCGCGCGTCCATCGCGAGCTGGGCGGTCGCGGCGACGATCCGGTCGACCTCGACGCCTTCGCCGACGCTCTGGCCCGCGCGGTGTGCGTGGCCCGCGACCGCTCGCCCGACGGCGTGGCCGTGGTGGCGTCCGGCCTGACGCTGGGCGTGGAGGAGGCGACCTCGCTCGGGGTCGCCTTGGCCGAGTGCCTGGGCGCCCTGTTCGACGCCGGCGTTTCAGGGCCGCTGGCCATCCGCTTCGGCGCCGACGGCCGGCAGGCCGAGGTGGCGATCTCCGAGGCCGGTCAAGCGATCGAGGGGGCGCTGGTCTCGGTGTCCAACGGCTATCTGTTGCAGGCGATGGCCGAACAGCTCGGCGCCGCCGTCGCCCTGCGCGCCGACGCCGCCGGTTCTGCCCTCGTGCTCTCGATTCCGCGCGCCGCGGCGGCCGGGTCTATCCCCGCCGCCACGATGCACTAGCGCCTAGTAGCCGTTCAGGATCACGTCGGCGATCAGGCCGGTGGCCAGGGCCATCAGCACGAAGTTGCCGTCCGCATAGACCCAGCGATGGCCGCGCGGGGGCGCGCGCAGGCCGTAGTAGTAGGGGTCCTGCACGTAGTAGCCGCGGTAGGCGCGCGGGACATACGCGCCACGCCGCCAGGTGTAGCCTCGCACGACCGGGTGGTAGCCGTAGCCCGGGGCGTACCAATAGCCCTGCCGCACGCCGCGATAGCCGCGCCATTCGGACCGGTCGCGCCAGGTTTCGGCATGGCGCCGGTCGTAGCGCAGCTCACGCCGGCTCTCGCGCACTTCCCGCCGGTCGCGCTCGAGCTCCCGCCGTTCGCGCGGGGTGACAACGCCATCCCGACGCGCGTCGCGCCGGTCTTCCTGCAGTTCCCGGCGATCCTCGCGGAGTTCGCGGCGATCCTCCCGGCGTTCGTGGCCCGGCTGGGCGGACGCGACCATGGGGGCTGCGACGGTGGCCAGGGCCACGGCGGCATAAAGAACCTTCTTCATTTCGACTCCTCGGACCTGTTGCGCCCCTGCCGGCCAGAGAGAAACGCCTCGGCCCTGAACCCCCGCTGAACCCGCGGCTCCAGTTTCGGTTCACCGCGCCGATTTCACGTCCGGGAAGGCTATTGCGCGGGCAGTCTGGCGCAGCGCTTGCAGCAGACACCGTCAGCCCGCTTGCAACGCGAGCGTGGCCGCTTATTCGAAGAAGGCGCATGAAAGCCAAGCCAGCCCGCCTGACCGACATCCTACGCGCCCGGGCGACGCCGGCGCATGCGTTGCTGGATTCCTGGCCCGAGATCGAGACCGCCGTGCTCGCCGACAGCGGCAAGGCGCGCGAGGCGTTCTCGGCCGCCGCCTTCGAACTGCCGCCGATCGCGGGCGCCATCGCCGACCGTCGCGCCCTGGCCGCGGCCGTGCTGACGCCGCGCGGCGAGGTGTGCCATGCCGACCCGGCCTACCTGGACCTCTTCCCCGATTCCGCCGACCTGCGTCCTCTTTTGAAGCGAGCCCTGCGCGAGGGGCCGGTGGTGAGCCTGGTCGAGGGCGCGGCCGGCGCCGCCTTCGCCGCCTGGGTGGGCGACGCCGAGGCGGCCGGGCGCTGGCCTCTCGGACCGGAGGCTGCCGCCGCGCTCCGCGCCGGGGGCGAGCGGCTGGCCGTGGTCGTCAGCGCGCCATCGCGCTCGTCCGAGCTGGCCCGTCACGCCGCCCGAGCCCTGGACCTGACAGCCCTTGAGGCGCGCCTGGCCGAGGCGCTCCTGTTCGCGCCCAACCTGGAAGTCGCCGCCGCCGACGCTGGAGTGGGGCGCGAAACCGCCCGCGACGCCCTGCGCCGGATCAACGCGAAGGCCGGGGTTCGGCGCACGCCCGAACTCGTCGCCCGTCTTGTCGGCATCATGTGCGCGAACGGCGATGCCGTGGGCGAGGAGGCGCGCATCGCCGAGGAAGCCTTTGGTCTGACCCCTGCCGAGGCGCGTGCGGCCGTGCTGGTGGCCAAGGGCGCCACGGCGCCCGAGTCGGCCAAGGTCCTCGGGATCAGCGCCGAGACGGTCAAGACTCACATGAAGGCCATCCTGGCCAAGACCGGAGCCAAGGGCGCCAAGGATCTCGCCCGCCTGCTGACCGAGGCGCGGGAACTGGTGGCGGTCGCGTCCGCCGCCGAGCCGATGTTCTCCACCGAGGAGGGCGGCGGGCGCCTGCGGATACTGCCGTCGCTGGACGGGCAGCGGCGCATCGCCCTCATCGACTACGGCCCCTACGACGGCGAGCCGGTCTTCGTCTTCCACGGAACCGTGGCCGGCCGGCGGCTGCCCGAGGCGCTGCGCGCCGCCCTGGTCGCCGCCGGCCTGCGCCCGCTGGTGCTCCAGCGCCCCGGCTTCGGCCTCACCGATCCGGCCGGCTACGACTACCTCCAGGCCGGGGCGGCCGACATGGCGGCGGTGATCGAGCGCCTGCGGCTGAAGTCGGCGCACATACTGGCGCGCGACACCGGCGCGCCGGTGGCCCTGTCCTTCGCCCGCGACTGGCCGCACCTCCTGGGCCGGGCGGTGCTGCTCAATCCGCATCCGCCGATGGCGCGGGTCGACCATAGGGTCACCTTCCTCACCGCCGTCCAGCGACATCTGCTGCGCAACCCGGAGCTTGTCGCCACCTTCGCTGAATTCCTGCGTCGCCAGACCACCACCCAGACGCTGGAGCGTCTGATCGACCGGAGCCTGGGGGAGGTGGAGCCCGACCGCGCGGCGCTGCAGGACCCCGAGGTGCGCGCCTTCCTGGTCCGCGACATCCAGGCCCTCTGCGCCCGCTCGGTGCGTGGCTTCGCGGCTGAGAACGCGGTCTACGCCGCCGGGTGGGAGCCGCCGGGCGACCTGCCGCCGCGGCCCTGGGTGGTCGCCACCTGCTCCGAGCTGCCGCGCCACGTCCACCAGCCGTGGCTGCCTATGTCCGACATCCACCGGGTCCGGATCGAGGATGCGGGCATCCTGCCCCAGTTCACGCACCCGGACGCCCTGGTCTCCCTGCTCGTCGACTGAGCGGACGCCCCCAATCGGGGGAGGTGCGACGCGGTTCCTGGGAATAGCCTCGGAAGCCTGAGGGTTTTCTGGGGGTTACAATGAAGCTGCTCTTCGTCCTGGGCGCCGCCTGCGCGGTGCTCGCGTCCACCTCGGCCGCCGCCCAGCCGCTGCAGGCCAGCTATCCCGGCGACGCCGCCATGGACTGTCCCACGATCGCCGCCGAGGTGGCGCGCATGGATCAGGTGGTCGCCGACGCCAACGCCCAGATCGCCAAGGCCGACGGTCAGGCCCGAGGCGCCAGCCTCGGCGCCTCGGTGGCCGTCGAGGGCATGCTGCGCACGGGACTCCTGGGCCGGATGCCGGGCGCCGGCCAGTTCGCCAACCAGGCGGCCGCCGCCGCCCGCCAGCGGGCCGAACAGGTCAAGGCCCAGGCCGGCGCCGACATCCAGGCGGCCGGCATGCGCAAGGCGCTGCTCTCGGGCCTCTACACCGGCAAGGCGTGCGACGCACCGCAACCCGCACCGGCGCCGCCCGCGCCCTCCGCTCCGACCGGCGCCTAGTCGGCCGGACGCCGACGCCGCCCGTTGTCCCGTGTCCCCTGAGGCGGGCGGCGTGCGGCCCGGCCATCCATGACTCCGCGCAGCCCGGCGCGTGGGCTCAACCCTCGCGACTCCCCGCGCCAGCTGGTCATGGATGGCCGGAACCGTTTTCGTCCCGGCCACGCCGCCGAGGCTCGCCTCTGCGGAGAACACTGTTGCGGCGCAATATGACCCTGCTCCAATCTCCCCGCATGGCCAGCTCACGCCCTTCCACCGGCCGCCTGATTGTCCAGGCGCTGATCAGCGTTGGGGTGGCCGGCGTCCTGGTGGCCCTGGCCACGGCCGCCCGCGCGGCGCTGTCTGCGCAGCTCGGGGTTCTGTCGCCCTTCATGATCTACGTCGCCGCGGTGCTGGTGGCGGGGCTGGTCCGCGGCGCCTTCTGCGGGGCCCTGGTGATGCTAGTCGGCGGGCTCGTGGGCCTGCGCCTCTTCCTCGCCCCAGATGGGGTGGCCCAGCCCGGCTCCATGATCGCCTTGATGGTCTTCTGGGGGGTCTCGGCCCCCGTACTGGTCACCGCCAACGAACTGCGCGTTCAACTCAGCCGCGCGATGGCGCGCCTGTCGGCGGCCCTCGACCGCAACGGCCGGATCGCCTGACAAGGATCGTCGGTTGTCCGACACAACTGTGGGGGGGAAGGGTGTATAAGGGCCTGACCGTCGGCACGGATTTTCCAGGCGCCGACGGCTGAGAGACCGGGGTTCCATCCCCATGCTCCCGCCTGACAGTGAGGGAGTTCCGACCGTGCCCCTGTTCAGCTTCTACCCGCGTCGGGCCGACGGATCGTCGATCGCCTTCGAGGTCGTGGAATGCGCCGATGACGCTGGGGCGCTCGCCACGGCGCGGCGGGTGCTGGACGATCACCGCAGCTCCGTCGAGGTGGTGATCTGGCAGGGTGAACGGCAACTTGGCGCCGTCGCCCGCGTCGCCGATCCCGCCTGAGCCTCTCCCGGACCTCGCCGCCCTTGCCCTCGGCCGGCGCTTCGGCCAAAGCCTGAACCATGTCGAGGGCTCCCCGCACGGACCGCGCCGTTCTGGCCGTACGCATCCTGACGGCGGTCAGCGTCGCCCTTGCGGTGATGTGCGCCGTGCTGGCCTGGCTGTGGAAGACCGAACGCGAGACCGCCGCCTGCTGGAAGGCCGCCGCCGAGTTCCAACTCCAGCTCGAAGGCGGTTGCGAGGGCGGCTGACGAGCATTTTGGGCAAGGGGCCGCGCATGATCCGATCGCTTCTGGCCGCGGCGCTCGCCGTCGCCGCCCTCTCGGGGCCCGCCGCGGCCGAGACCGTGGTCTACCGCGGGGCGATCCTGATCGACGGCACGGGCGGCGCGCCCCGTCCGGGAATGGCGGTGGTCGTGGACGGCGAACGCATCCAGGCCGTCGTGCCGGCGGATCGCCCGCCGCCGCCCGGCGCGCGGATCGTGGATGTCTCCGGCAAGTTCCTTCTGCCTGGCCTCATCGACAGCCACGAGCATCTGGCCACCCCGCCCGACCGGCGCCGCGCCGAGGCGAGCCTGCGCCGCGACCTCTACGGCGGGGTGACCGCCGTCCGCGACATGGCCGACGACCTGCGCGCCGTCGGCGAACTGGCCCGCGCGAGCCTGAAGGGTGAGATTCCCGCGCCGGACATCTACTACGCGGCCCTGTTCGCCGGTCCGACCTTCTTCGACGATCCGCGCACCGCCGCCACCACCTACGGCTTCAGGCCCGGCCACGTCCCGTGGATGCAGGCCATCGGCCCGGACACCGACCTGCGCGAGGCGGTTACCCTGGCGCGCGGGACCTCGGCCACGGCCATCAAGATCTACGCGAACCTCGACGGCGACACCGTGCGCCGGATCACCGAGGAGGCGCATCGCCAGGGCCTGAAGGTCTGGGCGCACACGGCGGTCTATCCCGCGAGCCCGTCGGAGGTCGTCGCCGCGCGGCCCGACGTCATGTCCCACGCCTGCTCCCTGGCTCATGAAGCAGCCGGAACGCCCTCGACCTACCAGTCGCGCACGCCCATCGACGCCGCTCCGTTCCTGGATTCGGCCAACCCTGCGGTGGCGCGGGTGGTCGCCGCCATGAAGGCGGGCGGGGTGATCCTCGACGCCACCACCAGCATCTATCACCAGCCGCGCTCCAGGCCTGGCCTCTGCTCGGGCGAGTTGTCGGACGCCCTTGTGCGGCAGGCCTGGAAGGCCGGGGTGACCATCGCCGCCGGCACCGACTGGGTGTCTCCCGCCACGGATCCCTGGCCGACGCTGTTCGGCGAGATGGCCGCCCTGGTGAAGCTGGGGATGCCCCCCGCCGAGGTGATCCGCGCCGCCACCCTGAACGGCGCCCGCGCCGCCGGCCAGGAGGCGGACATGGGGTCGATCGAACCGGGCAAGCTCGCCAATCTGGTGGTCACGTCGCGCGATCCCACGGCCGACATCGAGAACCTCAAGTCGCTGGAACTGACGGTGAAGCGAGGCCGCGAATACCCCCGCGCCGCCTTCAAACCCCTTGCGCCCACCGACCTGGACGACACCCCATGAACCGCCGCCATCTCCTCGCCCTCGGCGTCGCGTCGCTGGCCACGCCGGCCTTCGGCGCTGGCCGGGATCCGCTGGCCGGGGTGACGGTGGTCAACGCCCTGGGCGGCCTGAACGACCCCAACTTTCCCGAGCCGTCCCGCCCGGTCCTCACTCCTCGCATCCTCGCCGACGCCCGCGCCTCGGGCACGGCGGCGGTGAACGTCACGATCGGCTATGTGGCCGGGCCGGGCGATCCGTTCGAGGTCTCGGTGCGCGAGGTCGCCCAATGGGACCGCCTGATCCGCGAGCACCCCGCGGCCCTGGCCAAGGTCCTCACCGCCGGCGACATCACCCGCGCCCGGGCGGACGGCAAGGTCGGCGTCATCCTGGGCTTCCAGAACGCGGTCCAGTGCACGCCGGACCCGGCCCGGGTCGACATTTTCGCCGATCTCGGTGTGCGCATCATCCAGCTCACCTACAACCTGCCCAATCCCCTCGGCGACGGCGCCATCGCGCCCGAGGGGCGGGGGCTGACCGAACTCGGCCACCAGGTCGTGGAGCGGCTGAACGCCAACCGCATCATGGTCGATCTCAGCCACTCGGGCCGCCAGATCTGCCTCGACGCGGCGCGCGCCTCGCGTCAGCCGATCTCGATCAACCACACCGGCTGCCGCGCCCTGGCCGACCTGCCACGCAACAAGACCGACGAGGAGCTTCGCCTGGTGGCGGACAAGGGCGGTTTCGTCGGCGTCTACTTCATGCCGTTCCTGAACCTGTCAGGCCACGCCAGCGCCGCGGACGTGGTCGCCCACATCGAGCACGCCCTGAACGTCTGCGGCGAGGACCACGTCGGGATCGGCACGGACGGCGGCACGACGCCCATCGACGATCTCGAGAAATACAAGGACGCGCTCCGCAAGGAGCACGAGGACCGCAAGGCCAAGGGGATCGCCGCCCCGGGCGAGCGCGCCGACACGACGCCCTTCGTCGTCGACCTGCGCGGCCCCGACCAGTTTCGCCGGCTCCACCGCCTGCTCGAGGCGCGCGGCCACAAGCCCGCCCGGATCGAGAAGATCCTTGGCGGCAACTTCGTCCGCTACGCCCGCGAGGTCTGGGGCTGATGGCCGTCTCGCGCCGCGACGCCCTGGTGCTTGGCGGCGCGGTCGCGGCCGGTGGCGCGGCGACGTGGTGGCTCCAGTCCAGGCCGCCTCCGGCCCGGCCGCTGGAAATGACGCCGGTCGTGCGCGCAGTGCTCGGCGACCGCGGCTCGCCCCACGCCGGGGCCGAAGCGGCCGATGTCACAGTCGTGGTCTTCACCGACTATCAGTGCGCGGTCTGCAAGGCGACAGACGGCGCGCTCACGGCGCTGCTGGCCGCCGACCCCCGTGTGCGTGTGATCTTCAAGGACTGGCCGATCCGCGGCCCTGCGTCCGACGCCGCCGCCCGCCACGCCCTCGCCGCCGACCGGCAGGGCCGCTATCTCGATCTGCATCGGGCCTTCATGGCGGTGCGAGGGCCCCTCGATCCCCCGCGGTTCGAAGCGGTTGTCAAAGACTCGGGCGTCGACCCTGCGCGTCTCGCTGCCGACCTGGAAATGCATGGCGAGGCCATCGACGCCCAGCTCAGGGGCCACGCCCTGCAGGCCTTCTCCCTGGGCCTCGCCGGCACCCCCGCCTACCTCGTCGGCCCCTACCTGATCCAGGGCGGTCTGGACGAGCGGGCGCTGGCCGCAGCGGTCCGACGCGCCCGGCACGGATGAACCTGCCGGCCTTCCGGTCGTTTCGTCCGCATGAAGTCCCTGATCCCCGCCGCGGTGGTGGTCGCCACCCTCGTCGTCTTCTCCCTCGCCGGCTGCCAGAAGCCGGCGCCCGTAACCTCGGCGGACGAAGCGTCGGTCGCCGTCGACCCGCCGCCGCCCGGTGCGACGACGGGAGCGGGTGGCGCGGCGACAGCGACTGTCGATCCCAACCCCGCCGGCGCGGGGGCGACGACCGGCGCCGACCCGCACGCCACCACGCCCGAGATGGGCGCCACCTCGCCCAGCGCCGTGAATCCGACGTCGGCCATGCCGGCCCAGGCCCCGCCGGTCCTGCCGGCGAAGTAGCTCCGTTCATCGCGGCGACAGCCAGGCTGTGTCACTCTGGCGGCTCCTTCATGGAGCGCTCCGATGCCTGATCCCCGTATCCTCGCCGCCGCCGCCGCGGGCGGACTCGTCGCCCTGGGCGCTGCCGCCGGCGGGGTCTTCATCGGCAAGGGGATCGAGAATGTCCGCGTCGGCGACCGCAATGTCACCGTCCGCGGCCTTTCCGAGCGGATCGTGAAGGCCGACCTCGCGGTCCTGCCGCTCAAGTTCGCCGCTGCCGGGGACGACCTGCAGGCGGTCCAGGCCGACGTCGACGCCGACACCGCCGCCGTGCGCAGGTTCCTGGCCGCCCAGGGCTATACGCCGGCCGAGATCGACCTCGGCCGGCTGGAGGTCACCGATCAGTACGCCCGCGAATATCAGCAGCAGAACGTCGCCGCCCGCTACCGCGTGGCCCAGACAGTCATCGTCCGCACCACCAACGTCGACCGCGTCCAGGCGACGACGCGCCAGCTCGACCAGCTCCTGCGCCAGGGCGTGATCCTGCAGGACTACGCCGGCCCCAGCTACCTGTTCACCGGCCTCAACGACGTTCGTCCGAGGATGATCGCCGAGGCGACCGCCAGCGCCCGCACGGGCGCCCAGCAGTTCGCCAAGGACGCCGGCGCCTCGCTGTCGGGCATCCGCTCGGCGACCCAGGGCTCGTTCGAGATCCAGGGCCGCGACGACATCGGTTACGAGCCCAACAGCCAGGTCTTCAAGAAGGTCCGGGTCGTGACCACCATCACCTACGGCTTGCGCTAGGCGGGCATCTGCATACGCCGCCGCCGCAGGACCGCGCCCGCGCTGCCGAAGCCCAGGATCATCAGCGCCCAGGTGCCCGGTTCCGGAACGCCGGCGTTGACGGCCATTTTCACGTTGTCCAGGCGCGTGTTGTCGACGTTCCCGCTCCAGTCCGCGAAGACCTCGATCACCTTGAGGTTGGACATGATGGCCGCGAACTCCGCATCGCTGACAGGCCCCGCCACCTCGGTCGACGTACCCTTGTAGAAATTGGCCGCGGTCAGATTGAACGTGAAAAGACTCAAGGCGGTCGTGGGGGTCGGACCCCAGTTGGCGTAGATGGTCTTGTTGTTGGCGCCGTTGAGCACCAGGAACGGTCGATTCCTGTAATTGTCGTCCAGGCGTTCCGACGAAAATTCGAAACTCAGCGTGCCGCCGATATAGTCGGATTTGTCGCCGAGATAGGCTTGCGACGCCAGATAACCCCAAGCGGCGACACCGCTGCTTTGCTTCAGGCTCTGGGTGGCGGGGTCCCAGGTGGCAGTCTGATTTCGAAAGTCCGGCGACCCGAACTTCCAGCCCTCATTGCCGGTGTCGAACGTCGAGGTGATGGTGGTGGCCGCCTGGGCGGCGGGCGCGGCGGCGGCGAGCGCCAGCGCCGCGATCGGCGCGAAGAAGGTCTTACGCATGTCGTGTCTCCGTTTCGGGGACCTGACCGCTAGGTCCGGGCCTGCTTCGGAGTCCGCCCCGCCTGCGACGAAGCGGCGGGGTTTCGCGACATGGCTGCGGGAATTCGCCTGCCGCGCGAGCGGCTCAGCTCCGCATCGCCCAGACGATCGCCGCCCCGGCCGCTGCCTGGCCGGCGGCGATCAGGATAAGGTTGGCGCGGAACGGCTGCTTGCGCGTCTTGTGGCGCAGGGCCTGCTGGGCTGTGAGCGCGCCGAAGCTTCCGCCCATGGCGGCCAGCGCGAGCAGGGTGCGTTCGGGAATCCGGCGCGCGCCCGACACCGCCCGCCGCTTGTCGTCGGCGAAGGCGGCGAACGCCGCCACGTTCATGATCGCCAGGAAGGCGAGCGCATAGGCCATCCACTGCAGGATGGCGATGGCGGCCTTAACCCCGGCTTACGCCCGCTGGGCGCCGGTGGTCGGGCCCATCCCTTCGCCGCCCTCGACAAGCCCGCCGTAGCCGGTGCGTTGCTCGTCCCAGCGCTCTTTCAGCCGCCGCGCCTGGCGCACCAGTTGGCCGGCGCGCTCTGACGACGGATCGGCTGTCGGCGCTTCGAGGTCGAACGTCGGCCGGTAGCCTTCGATCTCGCCCAGCAGTTGCAGCAGGCGCGCATTGCCGCCCTCCCGGCCCTCGCAGGTCTCCAGCAGCGCGACGGCTTCCTCCAGCGCGGCTTCGTACTCGCGGTCGTTGGCGATGGGCATGGGGTCCTCCTCGATGACTATTCTTCCCCGCCCTCTAGAACGGCCACGCTGGGGTCGGGGTTGCAGTGGGCGGCCCACGGCGCCTACGCTCGGCGGACAGCCCACCCGGAGGCGTCCATGACCCCGCGTGCGTTCCGCCTCCTTTGGCTTGCTGCGACCCTGCTGGCCGCCCCGTGGGCCCCGACATCCGCACTCGCGGCCACCGTCTCGGGCGGGGCGGCGTTCGCCGGTCAGCGCACGGTCACCACCCACGGCCTCGCCTGGTGGAAAGCCGACACGAACGAGCTGCGGCTCGCTCTGTTCGAACGCCCCCCGCCCGAGGGGATGCTCGCCGAACTGCGGGCCGGAGAGTGGGGCGAGGGCGGGCCAGTCATGACCATCCATCTGCGGCTCGATCCCGGTCTGCCAGGCGGTCCGGCCGCCGTCACCTACTGCTATCTCGACGCCACCTTCCCCCGAGGCGGCGTGATGGGGACCAACACCAACGCCGAGGGATGCGGCCTGGCCCTGCTTGAGGGCGACCTGCGCCCGGGCGGTCATGTCGTCGCCGCGCTGAAGGGCGAGGCCGTCGGTCCTGGCGACCAGCCGTACGCCTGGGAGGTCCGGCTCGACCTTCCGATCGCCAAGTAGGCTCAGCCCGGCGTCCAGCCGCGCGCCCGCAGCCAGGCGGCGGCGATCGCGGTCCCGTCCGGCCCCTCGCTGCCCGGAATGACCTGCACCAGCGCTCCGCGTCCGTTCACGACGATCACGCCGGCCGAGCTGCCGTCGGTTCGCGCCAGGCCCACGGCGGTGGCGTCGGCGGGCCGCCCCGTGCGGGTCACCGTCAGGGGCCATCGGAAGGTTTCGTAGAGCGGCAGACCGGCCCGGGCCTCCATCTCCTTCACCGCCACCGCCGAGCCATCGTCTGGGGCGAGCTGCGCCGAGGCGCCTGGCCGCGCCGCGCCCACCCCGCCGGCCGCCGCCGGCGCTTCGGTGCGTGAGGGCTCGGCGCCCAGTCGCGACGGCGGCGGCGGCGCGGGCAGCAGATCGCGCCACGGCGCCTGGGCGACCGCCAGCAGCGCCAGGGTCGCCGTGCCGAACCCGATCGCCGCCGCCCACCGTCGCCAAAGGTATCGCCCTCCTTCCATGGCAGGGAGGCCGCGCATCATCCAGGAGCGACCATGCGCGATCCCGCCACCGCCGGATTCACCCTCAACCAGACCATGCTGCGGATCCGCAATCCCGAGGCCTCGGTGGCATTCTACCGCGACGTCCTGGGGTTCACCCTGCTGCACAAGCTGGACGTCGCCCCGGCGAAGTTCTCGCTCTACTTCCTGGCCCTGCTGGCCGAGGGCGAGACGGTCCCGGACGATCCGGCCGAGCGTCTGCGCTTCGTCTTCAGTCGCGAGACCACCCTGGAGCTCACCCACAACTGGGGCACGGAGAGCGATCCGGACTTCGCCGGCTATCACAACGGCAACGCCGAGCCGCGGGGCTTCGGCCACCTGGGGATCAGCGTGCCCGATGTCGCCGCCGCCTGCGCCCGGTTCGAACAGATGGGCGTGCCGTTCGTGAAGCGCCCCGACGAAGGCATGATGAAGGGCATCGCCTTCATCCGCGACCCCGACGGCTACTGGATCGAGATCCTGTCGCCGAACGGCATGGCGGCGATGCTGGGCGGCTGAAACGTCCCGATCCCGCATACTTCATTTACGAAATCGCAGGCCGGGGCGCCGCATTAGGACGGAATGAGCCCGCCCTCAGCCTCACCGAGATCCGCTGCGCCCGGCGCCCCCTGCGACGGCTGCCGCAACGGCTCGACGTTCGAGGGGCGGCTCTCGATGGCCTTCCAGCCCATCGTCGACCTGACGGACGGCAGCCCCTTCGCCTACGAGGCCCTGGTCCGCGGGCCAGCCGGAGAGGGCGCGGGCACGGTCCTCGCCCAGGTCACCGACGAGAACCGCTACGCCTTCGACCAGCAGTGCCGCGTGTCAGCGATCTCCTGGGCGGCCAGGCTCGACCTGCCGGCCACCGGGGCGAAGCTGTCGATCAACTTCCTGCCGAACGCCGTCTACGAGCCGCGCGCCTGCATTCGCGCCACGCTGGCTGCGGCGATGGAGCACCGGTTCCCCACCGACCGGATCATCTTCGAGTTCACCGAGCAGGAGGTGCTCGACACCGCCCACATCCTCAACATCCTGCGCACCTACAAGGCGATGGGCTTCTCCACCGCCATCGACGACTTCGGCGCCGGTCATTCGGGCCTTGGCCTCCTGGCCACCTTCCAGCCCGATATCGTCAAGCTGGACATGGACCTGATCCGTGGGATCGACACCGATCGCGCGCGACGCACGATCGTCGACCACACCCTGCGCATGCTGGACGGTCTGGGCGTCACCGCCGTGTGCGAGGGAATCGAGACCGAGGCCGAACTGGCCGTCCTCGCCGACCTCGGCCTGCGCTACGCCCAGGGCTACCTGCTGGCCAGGCCCGCGTTCCAGGCGCTGCCCGCGCTCGAGACGTCCGGCCAGGTCAGGCGCGGGGTGGCCTGAGGGGGCAGCGACCTGAACTCGCGGGCATGAAAAAGCCCCGCCGGCGTCTCCGCAGGCGGGGCTCTCAAGGTCGAAGCGAACCGACCTTACTTCTTCTCGGGCGTCATCGCGGCCTTGGCGTCGGCGGCCGCCTCATTGGCGTTCGCAGCCGCCGTGTTGGCGGCGTCGGCAGCGGCGCCGGCGGCGCCCGTGGCCGCGTCAGCGGTGTTCGAGGCGGCGGTGTTGGCCGCAGCGGCGGCGTCGGCGGCAGCCTGGCTGGCGCTGGCGGCGGCGTCCTGGGCGGCGGTGGCCGCGGCGTCGGCGGCCGGGGCGGCTTCTTCCTGCTTTTGCTGGCAGGCGGTCAGGGCCAGGGCGGCGAGGCCGCAAACGGCCAGAGCGGTGATACGCATGTCATTCCTCCGGAAAGTCGGCATGGCGACCGACCGCCGCGGTACTGCGCCGGTGGCCCCGTGCTCTTCAACGAAACGTGAGCGGTTTGGTTCCCGAATTCAACGGGACCTTCGTATGGGTTTCGACGTTCTACCCAGCTTGTGCGGTCTCCAACGAAAAACCCCGCCGGCCTCGGGGGCCGACGGGGCTTCCGTCGCTTCAGTGCTTAGCGTTCAGCCGCGTCTTAGTACCCGTTGATCTTGGCGAAGCGGTCGCGGTGGAAGGCCTGGTTGCCGAAGGCGGCTTCGCAGGCGCGGGCGCGCTTCAGGTAGAAGCCGGCGTCGTGGGCGTCGGTCATGCCGATGCCGCCGTGCATCTGGACCATCTCGTTCGACACAAGGTGGAAGGTGTCGCCCATCTTGGCCTTGGCCAGCGACACCAGCTCGGGCACGTCCGGCGCGTTGTTGTCGATGGCGGTCAGGGCTGCCTCGACCGCCGAGCGGCTGAGCTCCAGTTCGGTGAACATCTTGGCCGCGCGGTGCTGCAGGGCCTGGAAGCTGCCGATCACCTGGCCGAACTGCACGCGGGTCTTCAGGTAGTCCAGCGTGATGTCGAAGGCCTGCAGCGAGGCGCCGAGCATCTCGGCGGCGACGCCGGCGCGGGCGCGGTCCAGGGTCTTCTCCAGGAGGTCGGCGCCGCCCGACAGCTTGTCGGCATCGCTCACCGCCACGTTCTCGAACGTGACGTTGGCCGCGCCGCGGCTGTCGGCCAGGTTCAGCTTCTGGCGCGAGACGCCGGGGGCGTCGGCCTTAACCAGGTACAGCTCGATCTTGCCGCCGTCCTTGGCCGACACGACGAAGACGTTGGCCGCCATGCCTTCCAGCACGAAGGTCTTCTTGCCGTTCAGCTTGCCGCCGGAGACGGTGGCATCGACCTTCTCGGGACGGTGGTGCGGGCCCTCGTCGACCGCCAGGGCGCCCACGGCCGAGCCGTCGGCGATCTTCGGCAGCCACTCGCCCTTCTGGGCGTCGGAGCCGCCCAGGATCAGGGCCGAGGCGGCGCCCAGGCCCGAGGCGATCAGCGGCGAGGCGGTGAGGGTGCGGCCCAGCTCTTCCAGGACCAGGCCCAGCGACAGGTAGCCGAAGTTCGAGCCGCCGTACTCTTCGGGGATGATCACCCCGGCCCAGCCCATCTCGGCCATTTCGTTCCAGGCGGCCACGTCGTAGCCCAGCTCGGCGCCGCTATCGCGCATCTTGCGGAACGCGGTCACCGGGCTCTTTTCCTGCACCCAGCTCTTGGCCGCGTCGCGCAGCATGCTCTGTTCTTCGGTCAGAACGGCCATTTCAGTTCTTCCTCGTGAAATCGGTATGTTGGTTCAAATGACGGGGCGAGGGTGCGCTCGAGCGCACTCTCACTTCGCTTGCGTAAGGTCAGGCAAGCCCAGGATGCGCTTGCTGACGATGTTCGACTGGACCTCCTGGCTGCCGCCGAAGATCGTGAAGGCCTTGCCGTAGAGCCAGGCGCGCACGGTCTCGAGCTCGTAGCGGTCGAAGTCGTCGCCCTCCCAGCCCAGGCCCTGGTGGCCCATGATCTCCAGCGTCAGCTCGTGGCGCTCCTGGGCGAGCCAGGTGCCGGCGTTCTTCATGATGGAGGTGGCGGCCGACGGGCCCGAGTTGCCCTTGGATTCGGCCATCACGCGGAACGCGGTCTGCTGGAAGGCCTTGGTCTCCATGGTGTTCCGGATGATGCGCATGCGCAGATCCGGGTCGGCGATGCGGCCCTGTTCGTCCACGCCCACGTACTTCTTGGCGAGGTCCACGAGGCTGGGGCCGCCCATGCCGCCGCCGCCCATGCCGGAGATCCCGCTGCGCTCGTGCTGCAGCAGGCGCTTGGCGATGGTCCAGCCGCCATTCAGCGGGCCGACGAGGTTCTTCTTTTCGGCGCGGGCGTCGGTGAAGAAGGTCTCGCAGAACGGCGCGAGGCCGTTGATCAGCAGGATCGGCCGGACTTCCACGCCCGGCTGGTTCATGTCGATCAGCACGAAGCTGATGCCCTCGTGCTTCTTCGCCGGGTCAGTCCGGACCAGGCAGAAGCACCAGTCCGCGTACTGGGCGCCGCTGGTCCACACCTTCTGGCCGTTGATGAGGAAGTGGTCGCCCTTGTCCTCGGCCTTGGTCTGGAGCGCGGCCAGGTCGGAGCCGGCGCCCGGCTCGCTGAAGCCCTGGCACCACTGAAGCTCGCCGCGGACGATCGGCGGGATGTGTTCCTGCTTCTGGGCCTCGGTGCCGTATTCCAGCAGCGTCGGGCCGAACATCATCACGCCCATGCCGCCGATCGGGTTGTAGGCGCCGGCCCGGGCGAACTCGCCCTGGATCACGCGCGCCTGGGCCCCGTTCAGGCCGCCGCCGCCGTAGGCCGCCGGCCAGGTGGGGGTGCCCCACCCCTTCTCGCCGACGGCGCGCCGCCAGGCGTCCTGGTCGGGGGTCAGCGGATCGCCGCGGCCCTCGCCCGCCATCGGATTGGGTTTGCCCTTGAGCGAGGCGGGGAAATTCGCCTCCACCCACGACCGCACCTCAGACCGGAAGGCCTCGAGGTCGCCGCCACCAAAATCAGCCATTGAAATCAGTCCTTCGATCAATAATCAGCGCCACAGGCGCGGCCTAAAAAACCACAGAAGCCACCGAAAACACAGACGTCCCGAAGCGCCTTCGCCCTTCCCCGTTCTTCCGTGTTTTCCGTGGTTTACCCACTAGCTCGACGCCGTCGTGTCGGGCAGGCCCAGGATGCGCTTCGAGACGATGTTGTTCTGGATCTCCTGGCTGCCGCCGAAGATGGTCCAGGCCTTGCCGCCCAGCCAGCCGCGCACCGCCTCCAGTTCGCTCGCCGAGAAGGCGTCACCGTCCCAGCCGAGGCCCTGGTGGCCCATGATCTCGATCAACAGCTCGGCGCGGGTCTGGCCGATCCACGTGGACGAGTTCTTCATCACGGAGGTCGTGGCGCTGGGGCTGGAATTGCCCTTCGCCTCGGCCCGTGCCCGCTCGATGGTCAGGCCGTGGGCGCGGGCGTCGATCTGGTAGCGCGCGATCCGCATCCGCAGGTCGCTGTCGTCGATACGGCCCTTGTCGTCGACGCCGACGTAGCGCTTGGCGAGCTCGGCGACCTCCTTCGGGCCGCCGCCGGTCAGCCGGCTGCCGCCCTGACCCGCGCGCTCGTGCTGCAGGAGGCGCTTGCCGATGGTCCAGCCGCCGTTCAGCGGCCCGACCATGTCGTCCTTTTCGGCGCGCGCGTCGGTGAAGAACGTCTCGCAGAAGGGCGAATTGCCGGCGATCAGCCTGATCGGCCGGACTTCCACGCCCGGCTGGTGCATGTTGATCAGCACGAAGCTGATGCCTTCATGCTTCTTCGAGCTGTCGGTCCGCACGAGGCAGAAACACCAGTCGGCCCACTGCGCCCCGCTGGTCCAGATCTTCTGGCCGTTGATCTTCCAGTGGTCGCCGGCGTCCTCGCACTTGGTCTGCAGGCTGGCGAGGTCCGATCCGGCGCCTGGTTCGGAGTAGCCTTGGCACCAGCGCAGCTCGCCGCGCACGATCGGCGGGATGTGGCGCTGCTTCTGCTCCTCGGTCCCGTATTCCAGCAGGGTCGGGCCGAACATGGAGACGCCCATGCCCATGATTGGGTTGTAGGTCCCGATCCGCTCGATCTCCTGGTTGACGACCCGCGCCTGGGCCGCCGTCAGGCCGCCGCCGCCATAGGCCTTGGGCCAGGTAGGAACGCCCCAGCCCTTCTCGCCCATGCGCTGCTTCCACACGAGGTGGTCGCCTGTCGGCTTCTCGGCGCCGGCGAAGCGGTTGGCCGCCGCCGTATCGCCGCGGATCGAGGCGGGGACATTCGCTTCCAGCCATTCGCGCGCCTCGGCGCGGAAGGCGTCCAGTTCGGCGCCGCCGAAATCGGCCATCGCAATCCTCCCTTGGTTCTCGCGGCTTTGCGTACCGCTTGTTCTAACCCTACTTCGGATCGGGCAGTCCGAGCACCCTTTTTGAAACGACGTTGAGGTTGATCTCCGAGGTGCCGCCCTCGATCGAGTTCGCCTTCGAGCGCAACATCACCCGCATGGCCTGGACCTCAGCCTCGCTGAAGCCCTCGCCGCCCCAGCCCAGGCCCTGCTGGCCGAGGGACTCGATCAGCAGCTCGTTGCGTTCCATGGCGATCTTGGCGCCCGCGTACTTCATGATCGCCGCCGCGTTCGATGGGCCCTTGGACTTCGCTTCGTCTTGCGCCCGGCGCACGGTGAGCTGGAAGGCGCGGTTCTCCATCAGGTGTTCGGTGATCCGGCGGCGCAGGTCGCCGTCGGCCAGCCGGCCGGTCTCGTCCACGCCCACATACGACCTGGCCGCCTCGACTACCGTCGGCATGGCCACCGTCTGGCCGATGTTGCCGCCGCCGAGACCCGCCGAGATGTTGTCGCGCTCGAACTGGAGCAGCCGCTTGGCCACCGTCCAGCCGCCGTTCAGCGGCCCGAAGAGCTGGTCCTTCGGCACCCTCACGTCGGTGAAGAAGGTCTCGCAGAAGGGCGACGTGCCGTTGATCAGCAGGATCGGCCGGACCTCGACGCCCGGCGCGGTCATGTCGATGAGCAGGAAGCTGATGCCCTCGTGCTTCTTGGTCGTGTCGGTGCGGACCAGGCAGAAGCAGCGGTCGGCGTGATTGGCCCCGCTCGTCCAGATCTTGCTGCCGTTGACGAGCCAGTGGTCGCCCTTGTCCTCGGCGCGGGTCTGCAGGCTGGCGAGGTCCGAGCCCGAGCCGGGTTCGGAGTAGCCCTGGCACCAGCGCACCTCGCCGGTGATGATCCCCGGCAGGTGCTGGCGCTTCAGTTCCTCGGTGCCGTACTCGATCAGCGTCGGGCCGAACATCATCACGCCCATGCCGCCGATCGGGTTCCGGGCGCCGATCTTCGCCATCTCCTCCTGGAGGACGCGGGCCTGGGCGGCGGTGAGGCCGCCACCGCCGTACGCCTTCGGCCAGGTGGGGACCCCCCAGCCCTTCTCGCCCATGGCCTTGCGCCAGGCGCGGGCGTCGTCGTTCTCGGGCTGGGCGGACATCTTGGCCACCTGCGCCATCGGGTCCTTGGCCAGGGCCTTGGGGAAATTGGCTTCGAGCCATTCCCGCGCCTCGGCCCGGAACGTCTCGACCTCTGATCCGAAGTCCGCCATCGCCGTCTCCTCCTGTCGCCGTCGCCTTGCCTGGGTGGTCTTACTTCGGATCGGGCAGGCCCAGGACCCGCTTGGCGATCACGTTCAGGTTCACTTCGCTGGTGCCGCCTTCGATCGAGTTGGCCTTGGTCCGGAGCCAGCCGCGCACCGCCATGATCTCCGGCGTCTCATAGCCTGGCCCCTCCCAGCCCAGGCCCTGGTGGCCCAGGGCCTCGATCATCAGTTCGGACCGCTCCTTGGCGAACTCGGCCGCCGCGTACTTGATGATCGAGGTGGTGGCCGACGGCCCGTTCCCGGCCTTCGACTCCGCGGCCGACCGGGCGATCGTCTGGCGCAGGGTCTGGAAGTTCATCTTGTTCTCGGTGATCCGCTTGCGCAGGTCGGGGTCTTCAGACGCGCCGTACTGCTTCGCGATCGTCGCCAGGTCGCCCGAGGCGCCGCCCGCCGAGCCGCCCTCGCCGAAACCGGCCGAGATGTTCTGACGCTCGTACTGCAGCAGCCGCTTGGCGATCTCCCAGCCGCCGTTCAGCCGGCCGACGAGGTTGCCCTTCGGCACCTTCACGTCGGTGAAGAAGGTCTCGCAGAACGGGCTCTCGCCGCTGATCAGCTGGATCGGCCGCGTCTCGACGCCCGGAGACGCCATGTCGATCAGCACGAACGAGATGCCTTCGTGCTTCTTCGTCGTGTCGGTCCGCACAAGGCAGAAGCACCAGTCCGCCTTGTCGGCATAGCTGGTCCAGATCTTCGAGCCGTTGATCAGCCAGTGGTCGCCCTTGTCCTCGCAGCGGGTCTGCAGGCCCGCGAGGTCCGAGCCGGCGCCCGGCTCGGAGTATCCCTGGCACCAGCGGATCTCGCCGCCGATGATCTTGGGCAGGTGCTCCTTCTTCTGCTCCTCGGTGGCGTACTCCAGCAGCACCGGGCCCAGCATCCAGACCCCGAACGAGGCCAGCGGCTGGCGGTACTTGCCGGCCGCCAGCTCGCGATCGAGGACGCGGGCCTCGGCGGGAGTCAGGCCGCCGCCGCCGTATTCCTTCGGCCAGGTCGGAGCCGTCCAGCCCTTCTCGGCCATCCGCTTCATCCAGACGATCTGCGGGTCGCTCGATCCGGCGAAGGCGCGCCCGCCCCAGACCGCCTCGTAGTCGGTCTTGGCGTTCGGATCCTTCAGTTCCGGCGGATACATCGCCGCCAGTTCCCTGCGCACTTCCTCCGCGAAGGCGTCCGCGCCGCCGAAATCGGCCATACCGGTCTCCCAAATCTGGACAGCCTCCAGATTACCGCCGGCCCGACCGGGAGCAAGCGCGATTAAACGTCTGTTTGAGTGCGCGGCCATGGATCGCGGCTATAGAGGGGCTGATGCGACTGCTTCGCCATCCCGCCGTGACCGCCGCGGCGCCCTGGGCCGCCGCCTTGGCGACCCTCGGCGCCGGAGTTCTGCTCTTGGCGTCGGGCGCGCGCCCGTCGATGCCGACGCGGTTCGTGCGGCTGATGGAATTCGAGCCGGCGATCCTCATCGAGATCAGTCACTTCGTATCCAGCGTGCTGGGCCTCGTGCTGGTCATGCTGGCGTTCGGCCTGCGGGCGCGCCTGGACGGGGCCTGGTGGGCGACGCTCGCGACCCTGCTGGTGGCCGCGCCGCTGAGCCTGGTGAAGGGCTTCGTCTGGGAAGAGACGGTGCTGCTGCTCGCCATGGCGCTGGCGCTCGCGCCGTTCCACCACGCCTTCCCGCGGAAGGCGCGGCTGACGCGGATGGAGGTGACGCCAGGCTGGCTGCTGTCCGCCGCCTGCCTGGTCGCGGGCGCCGGCCTCGTCGGCCTCTGGTCGTTCCAGAACGCCGACTACGGCGACCTGCCCTGGTGGCGGGTGATGGCCGATGAGGATGCCGCGCGCTCGCTGCGCGCCTGGGGTGGGGCGGCGATCGCCCTGCTGGCCTTTGGCGTCTGGCGGCTGCTGAGCTCGGCCGCCACGCCGCCCATCGTCGGCGAGGAGGATCCCGAGTTCGACCGTGTCCGCAAGATCCTCGCCACGGCCGAGCTTTCGCGTCCCACCTCCAACCTCGCGCTGCTGGGCGACAAGCGCTTCCTGTTCTCGGCCTCGGGCGAGAGCTTCCTGATGTTCGGCGTGCGCGGGCGGAGCTGGATCGCCCTGGGTTCGGTGGTCGGTCGGCGCGACGAACGGCTGGAGCTGATGTGGCGCTTCCGCGAACTGGCCGACGCCCACGCCGCCAGGCCCGGCTTCTACAACGTCGAGCCCGACGACCTGCCCGACGTGGTCGAGCTGGGGTTCGCGATCCAGAAGATGGGCGAGGCGGCGGTCGCCCCCATCGAGGACTACACCATGGAGGGCACCCGCCGCGGCAAGATCCGGCGGGCCTGGCGCAAGGCCGGCGAGGAGGGCGCGACGTTCGAGATCGTGCCGCCCGACCAGGTCGCCCCGCTGATGCCCCAGCTGCAGTACGTCTCGGACGCCTGGCTGGAGATGCACGCCGGCGGCGAGAAGGGGTTCTCCCTGGGCGGCTTCGAGCCGCGGTACGTCCAGGAGTTCCCGGTCGCGGTCGTCCGCTGGCAGGGCCGGATCGTCGCCTTCGCCACCCTCTGGCCGGTCGCTTCCCGGTCGGTCTTCTCGATCGACCTGATGCGCTATGTGAACGAGGGGCCGCCCCGCATTATGGACTATCTCTTCGTCGAGCTGATCCAGTGGGGACGGGCCCAGGGTTATGCGGCCTTCGACTTCGGGATGGCGCCCCTTTCGGGTCTGGACGATCGGCCGTTGGCTCCGACCCTCAGCCGGGTGGGCCGGCTGATCTTCGAGCGCGGCGAGGAACTCTACAATTTCCAGGGCGTCCGCCACTACAAGGACAAGTACGACCCCATCTGGCAGCCCCGCTACATCGCCGCACCGTACAAGTGGGCGATCCCCCTGGTCATGGCCGACGCCAGCCTGCTGGCCTCGGGCGGGGTCGTCGGGCTGGCGAAGCGGCCTAAGAAGGCGGACTAGCGCCGCGGGAGCTGAATTCCGGCCGCCTGCTCCGAAAGACTGAACAACAGGAGCGCGATGGTGGCGCTGATCACCATCAGCCAGCGCCAGGGGATCATGCGGGGCCCCTTCATCGGATTCGGCGGCCGCGCGCCGCGCCAGCCGGCGAAGGCGGCGAAGGCGGCGAAGCCGGCGCTGAGCGCCAGGTAGGTCTGAGGAGCCATGGCCGCGCCCCCTAGCGCAGGCGGGCCAAGGCATCCACAGGAACCCGCGTCGGCCACTACATCTAGCGTTAAGCCTTCGTTTACACCCCAGGAATCGACCGATAGCCTTTTCTGCGAGCGGAGAAGCGATTCGGATGAGCGCGGGGGCTCCCTGGAGCGTCAAGGGGATCGACCCCAAGGCCCGCGAGGTCGCGAAAGACCTTGCCCGCCGCTCCGGCATGACGCTCGGCGAGTGGCTGAACCGTGTGATCCTCGAGGACGACGTTCCCGAGGAGGTGACCGCCGAGGCCCAGTTCGGCGACCGTCCCTATCGCGTCGAGCCGCGTCTGCGCGCGTTGGCCGGCGCCAGCTTCGCGCCGATGCCCGCGCTTCCGGACATGGCCCGCATCGCGGCCGCGCTGGATCGGCTCACCGACCGCATCGAAGCCTCCGAGACCCGTACCGGCCTCGCCATCACGGGTGTCGAGCACTCGGTCCGTCAGGCGCTCGCGCGCATCGAGACCTCCGAGCGCGAGCAGCACGCCTTCTCCTCTCGCCTCGAAAGCGTCCTGAACCAGGTCTCGGCCGAGCAGGGCGAGTTCGGCGAGCGTCTGCGGCGGCTTGAATCCGAGCCCGTCGGCCCCCGGTCGGCTGAGGCGCTGCGCGCGCTGGAGTCCCGGCTCGCCAGGGCGGAGCCGGAAACGGTCGTCGAGACCGTGTTGGCCCGGCTGGGCGAGCGCCTCGCCGCCGCGGAATCGCGAACGGCCGCCGCGCTGGACCAACTCACCGGTTCGCTTGCCGCGCTGGATCGCCGGCTCGGCGACGTCGAAGGCGGTGACTCGCCGCAGGTCGACCTCAAGTTCGAGGCCCTGGCCCAGGTCCTGACCCACCGGGTCGAGGCCGTTCGCGCGGAAGTCGCCGAGAAGATCGCCGCCGCCGGCGGCGCCGGGCTCGAAGCGCGCTTCGCCGAGCTGACCGAGCAGGTCCGGGCCGCCGAGCAGCGGTCGGCCCACGCTGTGGAGCAGATCGGCCGCCAGGTGCTCTCCATGGCCGAGGCCGTGGGCAAGAAGCTGACTGACGTCGACGAGCGCAGCGCCGAGGCGATCGACCAGGTGGGCAGCGAGGTCGCGCGCATCGCCGGGGCCGTCGAGCTGCGCCTTGGACGCGCCGAGCAGACCCAGGCCGAGGCGTTCGGCCGCCTCGAGGCCGAGCTGTCCAAGGTCACCGAGACGCTTGCCGAGCGCCTCTCAGCCTCCGAACGCCGGGTGGCCGAGACCCTCGAGGCCGCGGAGGCGCCCACCGATGCCGATGCCTTCGCACCCGTGGCGGAGGACGTGGGCGAGGAGGTCCTTCAGGCTCTCGGCGCGCCGCCCGAGCCCGAGCCCGAACGCGAAGTGGCGGCGGTTCCGCAGTCGGCCGCCGCCGCCGAGGCGTCGCCCTCCGTCGCCGCCTTTGGGCCGGAATTCTTCGCGCGCGCCGAATCCGAGCCCGTCGCGGTCGCCGAACCCGAGGTGGTCGCCGCGCCCTGGCGCCGGCTCGACCTTGACACTGCGGAGGCGGCCGCGCCCCAGCCGCTCGCACCGCCTCCCTTCGCGCCGCTGTCCGACGATGTGGACGAGGACCTGTTCGCCCCCGCCGCGAAGGGCGCGGAGCTTTCCACCCGCGAGGTGATCGAGCGCGCCCGGGCTGCCGCCCGCGCCCAGGAGATCCACGAGGGCGCCGCGGCCATCAAGAAACTGCAGGCCAAGACCCGCGGCACGGGCGGGTTCTTCAACGGCTTCCGTCCCCGCAAGGCGCGCGCCCAGAACAGCGCCCTGCAGACCGCGCTCATGATCGCCGGGGGCGCCGCCTTCCTGAGCGTGGGCGCGGCCGGCCTCACCCTGATGCAGAGCCAGGACGCGGCGGAGAAGGCTGAGGCCACGCCGATCGGGCCCGCGCCGCGCGCCTCCATGGCCCTCGGGCCGGCCAGCCTGACACCTGCCCCAGCCGCCAACGCCTTCGCCACCGCCCCGACCGCCTTCACCGCCATCCGGGCGGAGGTCGAGGCGGGCGCCCCGGGAGCCGTCGGCCGCCTGCGCTCGCTGGCCGAAGCGGGACATGCCCAGGCCCAGCTCTACCTCGCCCAGCTCTACGACGGCGGCGAAGCCGGGCTGCCGCAGAACCCCGTCGAGGCCCGCCGCTTCACCGCCATGGCGGCCGAGAGCGGCGACGTGAAGGCGATGCACAACCTCGCCGTCTACGAATTCCGGGGGGAGGGCGGTCCGCAGGACCTGGAAAGCGCCGCGCGCTGGTTCGCCAAGGCTGCCGAGGCCGGTGTCGTCGAGAGCCAGTACAACCTCGGCCTCCTCTACCAGTCGGGCAGCGGCGTTCCGCGCGACCTGACGCGGGCGCGGCGCTGGTTCACCCGCGCCGCCGCGAACGGGGACGCCGAAGCGCGACGGGCCCTGGCCGAACTGGAGCCCAGATCCGCGCCGGCCGCGCGGCCGCGTGCTGAGGCGCGACCGGCCCCGGCCGCCCCGTCGCGAGCCCTCGCCGGGGTCTCGATGAACGTGCAGCAGACCCAGATGGTGCTGACCCGCCTCGGCTACTACACGGGGCCGATCGACGGTCGGGCCAGCGTCGCCTACGACCGCGCGCTCGCCGAATACCGCCGTGACAACGCCGGCGCGGCGCCGTTGCACCTGTCGCAGCGTTGACGCCGCGGCCGGGTCGGTCGTAGGCGCGGCCCGTGGACATCTACCTGCCCATCGCCGAAGTCTCGGTGAACGCCCCGCTCATCGTGGCGGTGGGCGCGCTTGTGGGCTTCATCTCGGGCCTGTTCGGGATCGGCGGCGGCTTCCTGATGACGCCGATCCTGGTGTTCCTGGGCATCCCGGCGCCGGTGGCGGTCTCGTCGATGGCCAACCACGTGGCCGCCTCGTCCATGTCCAGCGTCATCGCCTACAGCCGTCGACGGGCGGTGGACCTGCGGATGGGCCTGGTCCTGGCGATCGGCGGGGTGGTCGGGGCCTTCGTGGGCGTCGAGCTGTTCCGTTGGCTGCGGCTCCTGGGACAGGCCGACCTGATCGTTTCGGTCTCCTACCTCCTGTTCCTCAGCGTGATCGGCGGCCTGATGCTGATGGAGAGCCTGGGAACGATCCTTCGCCAGCGCCGCGGCGAGCCTCAGCCGCCCCGCCGCGACCGGCGGCCTGTATGGCTCTATGGCTTGCCGCTGAAGATGCGCTTCCCCCGCTCGCGTCTCTACATCAGCGTCATTCCGCCCCTGGCGCTGGGCGCTTTCGTCGGGGTCCTGTCGGCGATCATGGGCGTGGGGGGCGGGTTCATCCTCGTCCCGGCGATGATCTACGTGCTGCGGATGCCCGCCGGCACGGTGGTCGGCACCAGCCTTCTGCAGATCATCGTCACCACGGCGCTCACCGGCGTGCTGCAGGCCGGGCGGAACCAGACCGTCGATATCGTGCTGGCGACGCTGCTGCTCGTAGGCGGAATCGTCGGCGCCCAGTTCGGGGCCCGCGTCTCCTCGCGCTTCCGGGCCGAGGAACTGCGGGCGGTCCTGGCGCTGATCGTGCTGCTCGTCGGCCTGCGGATGGGGCTCGGCCTGTTCCTGGCGCCCGAAGAGCCGTTCGTCCTGATGTCGGGGATGGCGGGCTGATGCCGGTGGAACTTCCCCCGCCGGCGGTGAGCGCCCCTGCCGTCTCGGCCGCGCTGACCGACACGACGGTCAAGGTCTCGTCCGATTTCCGCGGCGCCCGCATCGTCCTCTACGGGGCGGTGTTCGACGCCGCGGCCCGTCCGTCCGACGTGGTGGTCCTCGTGCGGGGGCCGGAACAGCCGGTCCGCATCGCCCGCAAGCAGCAGGTCATGGGCCTTTGGCTCAACAGCCGCCCGGTCGTCTTTCGCGGCGCCCCCGGCTTCTACCGCGCGGCGTCGAACCGACCTCTCGAGGAGATCGCCACCTTCTCCACCCTGCGCCGTCTGCGCGCCGGCATCGACCACCTGGCGATCAATGCGCCGGCCGAGCAGCGGATCGAGACCCGCTACGGCGTCCGCGACGTCGTCGTGAGCCGCCTGGGGCCCGACTATTATGACTGGCGACGCGCCGTGGTGAGGCTGAAGGAGCGCGCGGGTCTCTATCACCAGGACGGGCGGGGGGTCCGGTTCGTCGACCGCGGCCTCTTCCGCGCCGAGATCGCCCTGCCGACGGGCGCACCGACAGGCGTCTACCAGGCCGACATCCTGCTGTTCCAGGACGGCAAGCCCGTCTCGCGACGTACGCGTACGCTGACGGTCGAGAAGGTCGGTATCGAGCGGGCTCTTTACGTATGGGCCCATAAGAGGCCATGGTCCTACGGCTTGGCCGCCATGGCGTTCGCGCTGGCGGCCGGTTGGGCGGCCTCGGCGGCATTCCGGAGAGACTGATTGCTCATGGATGACGTACGGCCCGCTGGCGCGGTGGAGTCCACTCCGTTCGCCCTCTGGGTCATCGCGCTGCTTGCGCTGTCCCCGTTTCCGGGCGCGGCGCTGATCTACAGCTATGGGCCCGACGCCTGGCGACCCGGCGCCATGACGACTCTCCTCGCCTGGTCGGCGGTGGTGTTGTCCTTCCTCGGCGGGGTGCGCTGGGGCCTCGAGACCCGCGAGCCCCAGCCACGCTGGATGCGTCAGGCGTTCTCGGCGCTCTGCGCGGTGGCGGCCCTGGTCGTGCTGCTCGCAAGGGGCCGTGCGCCCGACACCTGGATCCTTTGCGGGTTCATCGGCGCCTTCCTGATCCAGTGGCTCTTCGACCACCAGACTCCCGACGTGCCGTCGCGCTATCCGGTGCTGTCCACGGCCGTCACCGGCGCAGCGGGCGTCTCGCTTGCGCTCGCGCTCGAAAAGGCCATGAACGGCTGACATGACCACCGCGCCTCCGGCCGACCTGCAGGCCGCCTGGAACGAGGGCGCGCGCGCACTGCGCGAGTCCCGTCCGCTCGACGCTCTTCGACAGTTCGAGCGCATCACCGCCTCTGGACAGGCGACGTCGTCCGTTTGGGTGGCTGTCGCCCTGGCGCATCGGGCGGCAGGCGATTCCGCTGGCGCGATCGCGGCGCTGGATAAGGCTCGCGCGCTCGACCCGAAGGACCTGCGGGCGCTGATCATGACCGCGGACCACCACGCGGAGGCTGGCGACGCGCGCGCCGCCTCGTCGTTCTACAACGCCGTGGTTCAGGTCGCGGTGGCCGCCGGCACGGTCGAGAAGGCCATGGAGGCCGAGGTGGGGCGCGCCCACCACATGCGGATGAAGTACGCCGCTGAGTACGAGGCCTATATGCGCGGCGCCTTGGCCGGCCACGGCCTGGACCGGCCGGGCGCCCGCCGCGTCCGCCGCGCCGTCGACCTTCTGCTCGGCAAGTCCGAGCTCTACCTGCAGCAGCCGCGCTACTTCTACTTTCCCGAGCTGCCCAACATCGAATGGGCGGACCGCGCCGCCTTCCCCTGGCTCGACCGGGTCGAGGCGGCCACCGACCGCATCCGCGCCGAGCTCAAGGTGGTGCTGGAGGAAGACACCGGCTTCGCCCCCTACGTGGAAGCCGAGGCCAACAGGCCGTTCTTCGACGACCACGGCATGCTGGGGAATCCAAGCTGGAGCGCCTTCTACCTGGTCAAGGGCGGCCGTCGCGTGGAAGAGAACATCGCCCGCTGCCCGTCGGTGATGGAAGCCCTGGAGGGCGCGCCGCTGTGCGAGATCCCCGGGCGCACGCCGTCGGTGCTGTTCTCGCTGCTGCGTCCCGGCGCCCACATCGCGCCGCACCACGGCTTCATGAACGGCCGCTACATCTGCCATCTGCCGCTGATCGTTCCGGACGACTGCGCCATGCGTGTGGGTTCCGAAACCCGGCCGTGGGCCGAGGGCAAGGCCTGCGTCTTCGACGACAGCATCGAGCACGAGGCGTGGAACAGGCACGCCGACCGCCTGCGCGTGGTGCTGATCTTCGACGTCTGGCGCCCCGAACTCAGCGGTGAGGAGCGGGAGTTGATCGGCGCCATCCTCAACGCGGTGGACGCCTACGGCGGGGCAGCCCCGCCGGTCATGGATTGACGGCCGTCAGGCGGCGACAGGCCGCCGGCGGCGAAGCATCGCGCCGGCCAGGCCGAAGCCGCCGATCATCAGGGCCCAGGTCGCCGGCTCGGGGACGGGCAGGCTTGGCGGCGTCGGATCGAGGCCCAGCAGGCCGCCCCTGTAATAGACGTTGTTCACCTGGGTCGAGCCGGTCGACCAGTTGCCGGAAAAGCTCTTCACGACGACCTGGCCGTTGATCACGCCCCAGCCGCCCGGATTGTAGTCGGCGTTCGGCGCGAGCACCGAGCCCAGGACGCCGATGTTGTAGAACGACAGGCTGGTGGCGTCCGAGAAGTTCCAGAGGATGTTGGACGCGTCGCCGCCGTTGATGAAGATCCCGGCGCCCCACAGCTTGCCCAGCGAGCCGGACACGTTGATCAGGGCGTTCGACCCCGGCGTGATGTTGATCGTGAAGGTGTTGGTGTCCGACGCCTTGGTCCCGTCGAGGTCGAAGACGTTCAGCGTGGCGTCCGAACCGGTCAGCGTCGTCTGGTAGGCGTGCGCCCCATTCGGCGCGCCCCAGTTCTGGTAGGTCACCGAGCCGTTGGCCGCGTAACCGGCCAGGTAGTCCGTCAGTTCGGTCAGGCGAATGGCTTCGGCTGCGAAGTCCACCGGCAGCGGCGTGCCGGCGGGCTGCAGGCCGGCGCTGCTCCAGTTGGTGTAGGTGGCGGTCCCGCCGACCACGGTGAGGCCCTGGGTCGAACCGCCGTTGGCGTTCAGGTTGCCGCCGACCACGAGGTTCACCGCGCCGGGCGCTCCGGCGGGCGCGCCAACCGAATAGGCCTGCAGGCTCGCATTGCCGCCGACCGCCACGCGGCCCTCGGTGTCGCTGCCCTGGACGTTCATGTTGTTCAGCACGAACAGATTGTAGTCCGCGGCGGTGTCCGCCTGGGCGATGGCGGGAACCAGGGTGGCTGCGGCGAACAGGGCAGCCCATGCAACGCGACGCATACGAACGCGACTCCAGACGACAAGGCGAAGGTCCGCCTCAGCTAACGGTGCATGTTGCATTGCACAACTCCCTTAGGGTTGCGCGGCGAAGTCCGATTCCCCATTCCGGGGATATTCGGGCTCAGTCGGCGCGAACCTGCGCCCAGCCGATGGCGTGGACGCGTCCGGGGCCAAGGACACCGCTGAGCGGTGGTCGGGCGAACATCCCGGCGAACGCGGGATCGCGGACATTCAGTCCACCCGCATAGGCTCCGAAGGCCGGAAGCACGATCCGCTCGCCGTCGGTCACGAAGCACCGCCGTCGCACTGTCCCCCGGGGCGCCCGCACCCGGGCCGCGGGATGCAGGTGCCCAGCCACTTCCCCAGGCTGCGATCCCCGCTGCGGCTCGTGTCTGAAGAGGAGGCCGCAGAGGCTGAGCTCATCGGCGATGTCGCCCGGCAGGGTCCGGGGGCCATCGGCGTCGTGATTGCCCACCACCCAGACCAGGGTCCGTCCCGCCGCCAGGTCGCGAAGCCGGGCGGCGTCGTCGCCGGCGAGCCGCTCCTCGCTGCGCCGGTCGTGGAAGGTGTCGCCCAGCAGGACCACAGTGGTTGGCGCCAGGGCCCCGACCTCGGCCTCCAGCCGCGTCAGGGTCTCCCGCGTGTCGTAGGGCGGCAGCATCTGGCCCCGCGCGGCGTAGGCGCTGCCCTTCTCCAGGTGCAGGTCGGCCACCACCAGCGCCCGCTGGGCTGAGGTGGTCGAGGGCCGCGTGCCGGATCCGGCCACGGATGCGCGCCAGCATGTCGCCCAGCCGCGCCACGTCGATGAGGCCGGTCGCCGCATCGGCCCGCGCGCATCGCAGCAGCAGGTGGTCGGGCTCGTGCTTGCGCAGCACGTCGTAGATGAGATCGGTGGAGAAGGTGATCTGTCGCCCCGTCTTCTGCTGCTCGCCCGGGAAACGCCGCTCGATCAGCCCGGCGATGATCGCGCAGCCCTTGAAGGCGCGCTTCATCATGAAGCTCTCCTGCAGCCAGGCCTCCAGGTCGTCGCCCAGCATGTCCTCGGCGAACAGGTCGTCGAAGTCGAGCCCGTCCATCGGCTTCAGCGCCCAGATCGCCATGGCGTAGTCGTTGCAGACGAACCCCAGCGGCCCGACGCCCAGCCGCTCCAGCCGCCGGGTCAGCAGCATGGCGAGGGTGGTGTGGGCCAGCCGCCCGTCGAAGGGGTAGACGACCATGAAGTGCCGCTTCCCGCGCGGGAAGGTCTCCAGCAGCATCTCGTCCTCGCCGACGATCAGCGAGCGATCCTTCTGGGCGCCCAGCCATTCGCGCACGTCCGTGGGCAGCACCGCCCAGTGGCTCTCGTCGAACATCAGCTCGCGAACCCGCTTGGCGAGGTAGGTCGAGAGGGCGAACTTCGAGCCGCCCCAGGACGGCATCTTGGGGTCCTTGTCGTTGGCCGGCCGCACCAGCACGTCCAGATTGGTCACCCCCACGAGCTCCCAGGTCTGCCCCGCGAAGACGAAGGTGTCGCCGGGATCGAGCATCTCCAGCATGCCCTCCTCGACCTCGCCGATCTTCCGCCCGCCGCGGCCGCCCCGCATCGCCATGCGGACCGACAGCACCGCCGGGCTGACGATCGCGCCGACGTTCAGGCGATGCCGTTGCGCCACGTTGAGGTCCCGCACCTTCCAGCGCCCATCGGGTAGCCGCACGATGCGCCGGAAGCGGTCGTAGGTCTTGAGCGCGTAGCCGCCGGTCGAGACGAAGTCGACGACCTGCTCGAAGTCCTCCCAGGTGAGGTCGCGATACGGGCCGGCCGAACGCACCTCCTCGTACAGCGCCAGCATGTCGAACGGCTCGGAACAGGCGCAGCCCATGACGTGCTGGGCCAGGACGTCCAGCGCCCCCACCCGCGGCGGGTCGCCGTCCAGGCGGTTCTCGGCGATCGCCTCGCGCGCCGCCTGGCATTCCAGCATTTCGAACCTGTTCGCCGGGACGAAGAGCGCCCGGGATGGCTCGTCCAGGCGGTGATTGGCGCGACCGATCCGCTGCACCATTCGCGAAGCGCCCTTGGGACTGGCGAGCTGGATCACCAGGTCCACGTCGCCCCAGTCGATGCCGAGATCGAGGGTGGAGGTGCAGACCACGGCCCGCAGCTCGCCGCGCGCCATCGCCGCCTCCACCTTGCGCCGCTGCTCGGCCGCGAGGCTGCCGTGGTGCAGGGCGATCGGCAGGCTGTCGTCGTTCAGCCGCCACAGCTCCTGGAACGCGAACTCGGCCTGGAACCGGGTGTTGACGAACACCAGCGCGATCCGGGCCCGCTTGATGGCCTCGTACACCTCGGCCATGGCGTGCTGGGCCGTGTGTCCCGCCCACGGCACCCGCCCCTCCGAGAGCAGCAGGTCCACAACAGGTTCGGCGCCCGGCGGCCCGCGGACGAGGTCGACCGAACTCGTTCCTCCTCCTTCCGTAGGGGAGGTGGCCGCGCGGTGGTTGGCCATCCATGCCTTGATCACCTGCGGATCGTCGACCGTGGCGCTCAGCCCCACCCGGCGCATGTTCGGCGCAAGCTGCTGCAGCCGCGCCAGGTCCAGCGCCAGCAGGTCGCCGCGCTTGCTGGCGTGCAGGGTGTGGATCTCGTCCAGGATCACGCACCGCAGATCCTCGAAATAGGCCCGTGCGCCTTCCCAGGCGCAGAGCAGGGCCAATTGTTCGGGCGTGGTCAGCAGGATGTCGGGCGGCTTCACCCGTTGGCGCTGCCGCCGCGCGACGCCGGTGTCGCCCGTGCGGCTCTCGGCCACGACCGGTAGACCCATCTCCAGGATCGGCGCGTTCAGGTTTCGCTCGACGTCCACCGCCAGGGCCTTCAGGGGCGAGATGTAGAGGGTGTGGAGCCCCCTGGGCGTATTGGCCGGCGGCCGCTCGGCGATCTCGATCAGGCTCGGCAGGAACCCGGCCAGGGTCTTGCCCCCGCCGGTCGGTGCGATCAGCAGGGCGTCGCGGCCCGCCCGTCCCTTGGCCACCATCTCCAGCTGGTGCGCGCGCGGCGACCACCCGCGGCGGGCGAACCACGCCTGGAACCTGGGCGGCAGAAGGTCGGCGGGCGGGCCCGCGGCGTCGGCCATGGGTCGGCTATAGCACGTTCCCGTTCCGTTTCACGAGTGGCGCAGAGGGGAGAAGGCGGTCGGGGCTGGCGCCGACGCGGGTTTTCGGCTGATTAGGGGCGATGCGTTTTCGTCTCGCCCTGCTGGCGGCCCTGGGGCTGGCCGCCTGCTCGCCGTCCAGTCCGGGCCAGACCGCGCCGGCGCCCGAGCCCGCGCGGCTTGAGGGCGGCTTCCCGGCTCCCGACCGGCCGGTGGCCGGCATCGTCGCGCCGGAGTGGTCCTCCGGTCCCGACCGTGATGCGGCGGACGAGTCCGGCCAGCTGATCCGGGGCCTGGAGATCGCCCCCGGCATGGCCGTGGCCGACATCGGCGCAGGCTCCGGCTACCACACCCTGCGTCTATCGCCTGCGGTGGGGCCGAAGGGCGTCGTCTATGCCGAGGACATCGTCGAGGCCTACATCTCGGGCCTTCGTCGCGAGGCCGAGCGGCGGGGCATGAAGAACGTCCGTATCGTGGTCGGCGAGGCCGATGATCCGAAGTTGCCGCCGGGGTCCGTAGACAGGGCCGTGCTGGTCCACATGTACCACGAGATCGAGAACCCCTACGCCCTGCTCTGGAACCTCGCCTCGGCGCTGAAGCCCGGCGGACGCGTCGGGGTGATCGACCTCGACCGTGAGCCCGGCGCCCACGGCATGCCGCCGGCGCTCCTCAAGTGCGAGTTCGAGGCGGTCGGCTACCGCCAGCTCTCGCATCAGCCGATGGCCGGCGGCGTCGGCTACCTCTCGGTCTTCGAGGCGCCGACCCGCCGGCCTGCGCCCGCGGAGATCAGGGCCTGCAAGGCTTCCATATCGAACTGAACGGCGGTGGTTCGCCCGCGCCGCGCCTCTAGGGTGCGACACCTGCGGCGCCGCGGGGTGCGGCGTCGTCCCGGGCGGCGGGGCGAAAATCAAGGCGCAGCTTGGCTCCCGACAATGTGTCCTGGCTGCAGGCGGCCTAGGCATGAGGGGCCCAGCAAAGGAGGCACACATGCCGATGGGATCCTTGAAGACCCTGGCGACCGCCGTGGCCGCCGCCACCCTGCTGGCGGGCCTCGCCCCGCCGGCGATCGCCCAGACCGTCGCCGAAGTGGGTGTGACCACCCGCGCCCCGACCAGCGTCAGCATCAGCCTGGCCGGCAAGACCCGGCCGGCCGTGCGCCAGGAAGTGGTGCAAGCCGCCGCGCTCGTCTGCCGCAACGCCGTCAACAATGATGAGCTGGCCTTCAGCGACCAGCGCTGGTGCAAGCAGACCACGCGGCAGCGCGCCATGCGGCGCTATGCGGCGATCATGGCCCGCTATACCGACCTGGCGGCCGGCGCGCCGGTCATCACGCTCTCGGCGCTCTGATCCCAGGCGCAGGGCCGCGGCCGACGTCCATCTCCTGCCGGTGGCCGTGGGAACGGTGAGGGGGCTCGCTCCACCGGCGGGCCCCTTCATCCGTCCGGCCCTCAGGCGGCCGGTTCCGAGGCGGCGCCTTCGCGCCGGGCCTGTTCAGCGTGTTCCTCGCGCTGCCGGCGCCAGCGGGCGCGGAGCGACGCCGGGCGATCCGGATAGCGCTCCTCATGGAACTCGGCCGTGGCGATACGGTCCGTCCGGAAGCTGCGGAACGACCGGCGCAGCTCGCACCAGGCGACGACCAGTCGGCTGGTCTCGAAATAGCCGACCGCGAACGGCCAGACGGTCCGCCGCGTCTCACGTTCCTGCTCATCGCGGTAGGTCAGGGTCACCTTGCGGCCCGCCCGGATCGCCGCGCGCACCTGGGCCATGTCCACATTGTCGGGCGCCGCCCGCCAGCTGGGCGCGGCGTGGGTCGCCGGCTCCAGCACGAGCGGGCGAAGGGTCTCGGGGATCACCGCGCCGATCTTCGCCACCAGGTCCTGCGCCGCCCGCCGCAGCGCCGGGTCGCCTCGCGCCGCGACCAGCTGGGCGCCGACGACGGCGGCCTCGACTTCCTCGGGCGTCAGCATCAGCGGGGGCAGGTCGAAGCCGTCTTCCAGCACATAGCCCACGCCCGCCTCGCCCCGGATCGGCGCGCGTTGGCCGATGAGGTCGGCGATGTCGCGGTAGACGGTCCGCTTCGAGGTCTCCAGCTCCTCGGCGATCGCGTCCGCCGTCACGGGGCGGCGGGTGCGACGCAGGATCTGGATGATCTGGAACAGGCGGTCCGCCCGGCGCATGTTCGCGGCTCGTTCTGCTGACAGGATGCTGTCAGCAAGGCCCCCGCATCGTCCTCCTGTCAAGCAAAGGAGCGGCGGCCATGATCATTCTGTACGGCTTCGGAGAAGGGTTCGGCCTGCCCGAGATCAGCCCCTACGTCACCAAGACCGAGGTCCAGCTGAAGATGGCCTGCTTGCCCTACGAGAAGCGCCGGGGCGAGCGCGAGGCCTCGCCCAAGGGGCAGCTGCCCTATATCGACGTCGACGGGACGCGGGTGGCCGACTCCACCTTCATCCGCGCCTACCTGGAACGCGCCGAAGGCCTCGACTTCGACGAAGGGTTGACGCCGGAGCAGCGCGCTCAGGCCTGGGCGGTCGAGCGGATGATGGAGAATCAGTTCGGCTGGATCCTGATCCGCGAGCGCTGGCTGGACTCCGGCAACTTCGACCGCGGCCCGTCCCACTTCTTCGACGGCGCGCCCGAGGACGTGCGGCAGGCGGCCCTTGCCCATATGCGGCAGAATATGCAGGCCGTAGGGGTCGGGCGGCACACGGACCGCGAAGTGGTGGCCCTGGCGGCGCGGTCGCTGGCGGCCGTCTCCGCAATACTGGCCGACAAGCCGTTCCTGTTCGGCGATCGCCCCTGTGGCGCGGACGCGACGGTCTTCGCCTTGCTGGCGGGGGTGCTCACGCCCTTCTTCGACGGCCCGGTGCGGCGGCGCGCGGAGGGGTACGGCAACCTCGTCGCCTATGTCGACCGGCTGATGGCGCGGTTTTACCCGGACTTCGCCTGGGACCTCGCTTCGGCCACGCGAAAGCGCGAGGCCGCGTGATTCCTCGGCCCCGTTAACCAGTCAGTTGGGATCGCCCCCTAGCTTGGGAAGCAAGAAACAGGCCAGGGGGCGGTTCTTTGGCGCTCAGCGCACGTCTCGAAATTCGGCAGGGGCAGGGGCTCGTCATCACGCCCCAGCTGCAGCAGGCGATCAAGCTGCTGCAGATGTCGAATCTCGAGCTGGAAGCCTTCGTCGAGGGCGAGCTGGAGCGGAACCCTCTCCTGCAGCGGGAGGAGGGCGAGGCCGACGGGGGCGATGCGCCGTCCGACGACGCCCCGGGGGTCTCCGAACACGTGGCCGACGCCGAGGCGCGCGCCGATCTCGACGCCACCCCTGACGAAGCGTCTCCCGGCGAGCGGGCCACCGGCGACGCCGGCGAGGCTGCTGACGCGGGCGGCGCCATCGACTGGTCGCGCGCCGGCAAGGGCGGTGGCTTCGATCTCGATGGCGAGGGCATGGAAGGCGCCCTCAGCCGTGAGAAGACCCTGCACGAACACCTCCAGGACCAGCTCCTGGCCTCGGGCCTGACGCCAGCCGACACCGTGATTGCCGGCGTGCTGATCGACGCGGTGGACGACGGCGGCTACCTGCGCGCCGAGGTCGCCGAGGTCGCCGAACGGTTGGGCTGTGACGCCGAGCGCGTCGAACGCGTCCTGGGCGTGGTCCAGGGCTTCGACCCGGTGGGCGTCGCCGCCCGCGACGTGCGCGAGTGCCTGATGATCCAGCTCAAGGATCAGAACCGCTACGACCCCGCCATCGGCGCGCTGCTCGACAACCTGCCGCTGCTGGCCCGCCGCGACCTTGCCGCCCTGAAGAAGGTCTGCGGCGTGGACGACGAGGACCTCCGCGACATGATCGCCGAGATCCGCGGGCTGACGCCGCGCCCCGGCGCCGCCTTCCCGGGCGGCGAGGCGGCCTCCGCCGTCGCGCCCGACGTCTTCGTGAAGGAAGGCCCCGGGGGCCTCTGGCACGTGGAGCTCAACACCGACACCCTGCCGCGCCTGCTGGTCGACCAGCGCTACCACGCCCGCGTCTCGGGCCAGGCCCGCAGCGACCAGGAGAAGACCTTCGTCTCGGACTGCCTGGCCCAGGCCAACTGGCTGATGAAGAGCCTCGATCAGCGCGCCCGCACGATCCTCAAGGTCAGCTCCGAAATCGTCCGTCAGCAGGACGCGTTCCTCGCCTACGGCGTCGAGCACCTGCGCCCGCTGAACCTCAAGACCGTCGCCGACGCCATCGGCATGCACGAGTCCACGGTGAGCCGGGTCACGTCGAACAAGTACATGGCCACCCCGCGCGGGCTGTTCGAGATGAAGTTCTTCTTCACCTCGGCCATCGCCTCCACCGAGGGCGGCGAGTCGCACTCCGCCGAGAGCGTGCGGCACAAGATCAAGCAGCTCATCGACGGCGAGCACGCCGAGGCCGACGTCCACTCCGACGACCGCATCGTCGAGATCCTGAAGGAGGCCGGCGTCGACATCGCCCGCCGCACCGTCGCCAAGTACCGCGAGGCCATGCGCATTCCCTCGTCGGTCGAGCGTCGGCGGATGTTGAAGGAACTCGCCTGAAGCACGGCCCTTGGGGAACCGGCCTTGGCCGATTCCGCTTTAGCCCCACTTGGCGCGCCGTCGGAGCGTCGCCAGATGCAGGCGGATGTCCGATACGATCCACACAGCCGAGGCGCCCGAGCCGGCGCCGCTCTCCGCGGTCCTCCAGGACATCGTGGACCATCCGGCCGAGCGGATCTCTGTCGCGGAGCTGACCCGGATGTTCGGTGGCCGCGCGGTCGGTGCGCTGCTGTTCGTGTTCGGGCTGGCCTGCATGCTGCCACTGCCGCCGGGCGCGACCACCATCTTCGGCCTGCCCCTGGTGCTGCTGGCGCCGCAACTCATCGTCGGAGCCTCGGCGCCCTGGCTGCCTGCGCGGCTCCGCGCCCAGACCGTTTCGACGAGCGACCTGCGAAAGGGCCTGCCCCGCCTGATCCGGACGCTGCGGCGCGTGGAGGCGCTCTCCCGACCGCGTCTCGGCGGTATGGTCGGGCCGGTCGGCGAGCGGCTGGTCGGGGTCGTCTGCCTGGCGCTCGCGCTCGTCCTCATCCTGCCGATCCCCGGCGGCAACATCCTGCCCGCGACGGCTGTGTCCGCCCTGGCCTTCGCGCTCATCCAGCGCGACGGTGCGATCGCGATCCTCGGCTACGCCCTGGCCTTGGCCAGCGCGTCGGTCCTGGCGGTGGCGGCTCACATTATCGTCAGGATGTTCCTGCACGTCTGGGACGTCGTATCAGTTGCTTGACACCACTAGCCCCCAGGAGCGTTGATCCCCTCATGCAAGTCCAAGTCACTGGCAAGCACGTCGATGTCGGCGAGGCTCTGCGGACGCGGGTCACCGACGAACTCACCACCAGCATCGCGAAGTTTTTCGACCGTGGCGGCGGCGCCGACGTGGTCGTCAGCCGAGAGGGCGGCGCCTTCAAGGTCGACTGCGCGGTCACCCTGGCCTCGGGACAGCAGCTCACGACGCACGGTGTCGGAGGGGACGCCCACACCGCATTCGACGCGGCGTTGGAAAAGATGTCGCGCCGCATCCGGCGCTACAAGCACCGCCTGCGGGACCATCACCCCCAGGCGCTCGCCAAGCAGGCCGAGAGCGCGGCCTACTTCGTCATCCGCCAGCCGGACGAAGAGGAAATCGAGGACGAGGTCGCGCCGGATCACGCCTTGCCCGAGCCGATGATCATCGCCGAGACCGAGCGGCCGGTCCGGACCATGACGGTTTCCATGGCGGTGATGGACATGGACCTCAGCGGCGCTCAAACAATCGTGTTCCGAAACGCCGCGCACGGCGGACTTTCGGTGGTATATCGCCGCCCCGACGGGAATATCGGGTGGATCGATCCGGAGCGGACCAAGGCTCGCAACGGATCCGGGGACGCTTCGGCCCACTAGTTGCAACGGGCTCCGGCGATCCGCGTTGATGCGGATCGCAAGGGGATTGGGGTTAGTTCTTCACGGCCATGACCATCGGCGAACTGCTGGATCGCTCGGCGATCTCCACGCGCGTGAGCGCGTCCAACAAGAAGAAGGCCCTGGCGGTGATCGCCGAGATCGCGGCCCGCAACTTCGCCCTCGACGCGGGCGCAGTGCTCGACGCGCTCAATGAGCGCGAGACGGCCGGCTCCACCGGCGTGGGCCACGGCGTCGCCGTGCCGCACGCCCGGCTGGAGGGGCTGGAGCGGATGCGGGGCGTCTTCGTACGCCTGGACCAACCGGTCGAGTTCGAGTCGGTGGACGACCAGCCGGTCGACCTGCTGTTCGCCCTGTTCGCGCCCCGCAACGCCGGCGCCGAGCACCTGCGGGCGTTGGCGCGCGTCTCGCGGCTCCTGCGCCAGAGCGAGCTGCGCGAACAGCTCCGCAAGGCCCACTCGGCCGACGCGATCCACGCCCTGCTCGTGCAGGACGTCCTGGCGCGCCCGGCCGCCTAACGAGGCCTGCTCCGGGCGCGAAAAAGCCGGCCCTTGGAGGCCGGCTCCTCGAGATCCTCGCGATCGGCGCAACCGCGCCGAACGGGTCAGTGCACCGAAACCGGGGCCAGCTCGTGGGCAAGGGCGGCCGCCATGGCCGAGTCCTTGTCGGTCAGAACGGCCAGCCGCTCGCCGTCGGCGCGGTGCACCGCATACAACGTCTGGTCCGGGTCGAGCTCGAAGCCCTGAATCTGCGCCGCAGGGGTGCTGGCGATGATCTCGGCGGCCTTGATAGGCCGCACATAGACCAGATTGGGGGCGCCCAGCGCCGCGAACGCTTCCATCGAAAGAACAGGTGTCATCATGACCACCTCCGTGAAACTCAACGCTCCGAAAGGCCGCGGGTTCAGCCAACCTTTCATTTGTGTGGACCCCGGCTCTTCCGGCGGCCCTGTGGGATAGTCTTCGTAAAGCTCAGCCGGCGGTCCGGATGGGGATCGACTGCACCCGCTTTTCCGGCTCGGGCCGGGCCAGGTCGATGTGCAGCAGGCCGTGCTCCATGGTCGCGCCCTCGACCTCCATCCCGTCCGCCAGCACGAAGCTTCGGATGAAGCCCCGCGCGGCGATGCCGCGATGCAGGAAGGCGTCTTCGGACTTGCCGCCGCCGCCATCGCGGCGACCCGCGATGACGAGTTGCCGGTCCTCGACCGTCACCGCCAGCTGCTCGGGCGAGAAGCCCGCGACGGCCAGGGTGATCCTGAGCGCGCCGTCGCCGCGATCCTCCACGTTGTAGGGGGGATAGCTTTCGGCGGCCGCCTTGGCCGCCCGCTCAATCAGGCTTCGTGTGTGCTCGAAGCCCAGCAGGAACGGGCTGTCGAAGATCAGGCTACGGTTCATCCAGAAGAGTCCTCGAGTAAGCGACTCTCCGGCCGAACCGCCCGGTATCGGCTCGCTTCGACCGGACAGCCTCTATGTGGGGACTTGAGGCCGTCCGATCAATGTCAGGCCGGCGGGCGGAAGGCCCACAGGCGGGACAGCACGAACGACATCGCCGGGACGGCCACGGCCACACAGCCCAGGCCGAGCCAGAACGGCCAACCCAGCCGCTCCACCAGCAGCCAGGTGAGCCCCTGGGTCAGGGCGAGGCCGAGCAGGGACACGACGATGAAGCGGACGATCTGGGGCGCGTCCAGCGCCCGCCGCCGGAAGGTCAGCCGGGCGTTGCCGACGTACGACACCCAGACGGCCATGAGGTAGCCGGCGAAGTTGGCCTGCAGCGGCGCGAGGCCGCCGAGTTCGCGGGCCGCCAGCGCCGCCGCCACGTGGGTCAGGGTGGCGCAGGCGCCGACGATCGCGAACAGCGGGATCTGGTGGGCGAGGGGGCGCTCGTTCAAGCCGGCCGCTCGGCGATCATCAGGATCGAGACCCCGAACGGCAGGTCCGTGGCGCCGAGGATGCGCCGCTCGCTGGCGAACAGGCCCTTCAGCACCCGGTTCACCAGGGGCGAAGGCATGGCCTCGTCGTCGCCGCCCTGTATCCGCAGGCCGGACTTCGCCAGCCGGACCGCGGCGATCGGCGGGAACAGCACGCTGTTGAAGTGGGTCGCCCGCCGGACCTTCAGGCCGTCGAACAGCCGCCGATAGTCGGCCAGGGCGTAGCGGCGCTTGTGGTGGTGGCGCGCGTCGTGCTCGCTCCACATCCAGGCGTAGGCCGGGACCGTGGTCACCAGGAAGCCGCCGGGCTTCAGCAGGCGGCCCAGCGCCGCCACCGCGCCGGCGTCGTCGTCCACGTGCTCGATCACGTCGAAGGCGCAGACCATGTCAAACGGGCCGCCCAGGTCCGGCAAGCCGTCCGGCAGCAGGCCGCCGTCCACCGGCACGCCCGCCGTCTCCGCCGCATAGGCCCGCGACTCCGCGTCGGGCTCGATGGCGCGCACGTCGCCGAACCGCTTCAGGAGCTCGAGGTTGCCGCCGGGCCCGCAGCCCACCTCCAGGATGCGCGCCGGCTTCGGCAGCGGCAGGCGCGCGATCTCGGCGGCCAGGATCTCGCGCCGGGCCGCGAACCACCAGTGGTCTCGCTGCAGCTCGCGCATCCGATCGTAGATGGCGCGTTCCATCAGTCCTCGAACCCCTTGCGGTCGCGGACCAGATAGATCGGCCGCCCCTTCACCTCCTGGTACATCCGCCCGATGTATTCGCCGAGCACGCCCAGGGCGATCATCTGCAGGGCGAAGGCGAACAGGATCGCCACCATCAGCGAGGCGTAGCCCGGCACGTCGCGCCCGACCACCAGCACCCGCACCACGATGATCGTCGCGAACAGCAGCGCCAGCAGCGCCGCGCTCACGCCCACATAGGTCCAGACCCGCAGCGGGCGGGTCGAGAAAGAGGTCATGCCGTCCAGCGCGAACCGCAGCAGGCGCCGGTAGGGCCACGAGCTGGAGCCGGCGGCGCGCACCGGCCGCACATAGGGCACGCCCACCTGGCGGAAGCCCACCCAGGCGAACAGGCCCTTCATGAACCGGTTCCGCTCGGGCAGCTGCTTCAACGCCTCGACGACGGCGCGGTCCATCAGCCGGAAGTCGCCGGTGGAGGCGGGGATGGCCTGGTCCGCCACCACGTTGAACAGCCGGTAGAACACGCCCGCGCTCCACCGCTTGGCCCGGGTGTCCGACGAGCGGTCGGCGCGCACGCCGTAGACGACGTCGTAGCCCTGCTCCCACAGGGCGACGAACTCGGCGATCAGTTCCGGCGGGTCCTGCAGGTCGGCATCGATCGGCACCACCAGGTCGCCGGTCGCGGCGTCCAGGCCGGCCGTCAGCGCGGCCTCCTTTCCGAAGTTCCGCGACAGGCCGATCAGCCGGATGCGCCGGTCCGCCGCGGCGCGGGCTTCGAGACGGGCATAGGTGTCGTCGCGGCTGCCGTCGTCGACGCAGACGATCTCCAGGTCCAGCCCCAGCGGGATCAGCGACTCGTCCAGGCGTGCGAACAGGATGTCCAGCGCCTCGGCCTCGTCGTGCATCGGGATGACGAGGCTCAGGCGCCGGCCGGCGCGGCTGCGGACGGCGGCGCTCATCGCCGCGCGCCCCGGGGGCTCGCCAGCACGCCGAGGGCGGCCAGGCCGGTGAGCAGGCCTAGCGCGTTGGAGGGAAAGATGTAGCGGGCGTCCGCCGCGGGCGCGGCCACGAACAGCACCGCGGCGTAGGCCCAGGTCCCGATCACCAGGGCGGCGAACACCAGCGCCAGCCGCCGCTCGCGGACCGCCGCGGCCGCCGCCAGCAGCAGGGCGCCGAGGTAGATCAGGTACGGCCGCCGCCACGGTTCGTCGGCATGGGCGACCACGTACCTGCGGAACTCGGTCGCCGCCTCCGGGCGGCTGAGCTGCAGGCCATAGGGGTTGGCGTCGATGCCGCTGTGCACGGGGTAGAAGACCTTGCCCTTGCCCATGCCCATCTGTTCCACGAATACGGCGCTGCGGTGCTCGAGATAGCAGCGCGTCTCGGACAGCAGGAGCCGGCGCCACACCTTGGCGACCGCCCCGCCGCCGTCGGTCTCCACGAGCTTCGGCACGCCGGGCTTGGGCGCCAGGGTGGCGTGCAGGTGGCGGGGGTCGTAGGCCCGGCGCAGTTGCTGGACGGTGATCGGCTGGCGATCGGTGACAAGGGCGGGCAGGTAGTTGTGGCCCGCGCAGGCCGAAATTCCGATCAGGTCGAATAGCTGCGCGCCGCCCAGGCCGCCGGGATTGGGCAGCTTCGCGCCATCGGGCAGCCGCCACTGCACCGACGCCCAGCCCAGGCCGAGGCTGATCACGGTCAGCCCCACCACCAGCGCACGCACGCCGCCGGCGGCCCGCGGCTCCAGGTAGGGCCGCCAGACCATCAGCGCCATCAAGGGCGCCACCAGCACCAGGGCATTGTAGCGCAGCCCCACCGCCACCCCGAACGCCAGGATCGCGGGGGCGAGCAGCAGGGCCGAGCGGTAGCGCGCCGCCGCCAGCCAGAACGCCAGGCCGAGGATGGCGAAGCCACCCGTTGGCACGTCACGCCACTGCGCCCCCATCGCGCCCAGCAGGGTCGGGAAGTAGGCGATCCCGCCCAGGAAGAAGACCACCATCGCCCAGCCGAGCGGACGGCTGGGGATCAGCATCCGCAGCGTCAGGATCGCCCCGTAGAGCAGCAGGAACACCTGCGCCGCCAGCAGGCCCCCGGCCCCCGCGCCGGCCGCCTGGCTGAGCTGGAAGAGATAGGTGTGAAGCGGCGGCCAGAGGGCCGTCTGGACGCCATAGCGGGCCTGGTCCCAGGCCAGCAGGCTGTCATACGACATGAAGCCGGGCCAGACGGGCCAGCACACCGCGGCCGTGGCCAGCGCCGCCGCCACGGCGGCCGCCAGCCACGGCGGCCGGTTCAGCTCCGGCGCTGCGCCTGCTCCACCCGCGCCTTTGCGCTTCAAGGGGCGGCCCGCCTCAGAATTCGATATGGCCGAGCACGCAGATCGAGCCGTCGTCCAGGACGCCATAGGCGTCGAGGGGCCCGGCCGTGACCGGCGCGTCGGCGTTCCAGCCGCTGTTCGGATCGGTGATCTCGGGCACGGCGGTGGTCACGTCCGGACGCTTCACCCCGCCCTTGCCGGCTCCGACGATCTTGAAGGTCTTGTCCACCAGCACGATCCGCTCGACGCGGACCTTCTTGGCGGTGTCCCAGCCCCAGCCGTGGAGCTGCACGCCGGCCGGCTGGCCCGCGTAGGTTTTCTGGACGATGTCGGTGTTGCCCTTGCACAGGCCGGTCTTCGGATAGGCGTCGCGGACCGTCTTGCCCATCACCGCGGCCGCCCACTCCGGGGCGGCGGGAACGCCGGCCGGATCGCTCGGGATCTGCCGGACGGGCGCGGGACCCGTGGCCGGCGCGGTCGCAGCGTCAGGGGTCTCGGCGGGCTTCTCCCGCCACTTCGGCTGGTCGCAGGCGGCCAGCGACACGGCGGCCACCGACAGGGACGACGCGAGGAGGAGGGCAGTCGAGGGGCTGACGAACCGCATCGGGCAATCCAGGCTGCAGGGGATGCTCGGATTTACGCTGCGCCTGCCCGGCGATGCAACCGGCGCCGGCGCCCTTGACGCCCCGCGCCGGAGGGATCAGGCGTCGTCCGTCGACTGACTTTGAGAGGCCTCGCTTGCGTTCCCTGTCCGCCCTCCTGTCCCGCCGGCTGGCGTCGGCCTGGCTGGAGGTCAGCTCCCCGGCGCAGACCGTCCCCACCCAGGGCCTGATCCGGATCGACTACCAGGCCAGCGCGCGGCGGCCGTGCGAGGCGACCCTCGAGGTGGTGATCGATCGCCAGGTGGTCCTGCGCCGGCCGCTGCGGCTCGACCGCGCGCCCCAGGCCGGATGGCTGGCGTTGCACGGCCACCTGCTGGCCAATGGCGTGGCCGATGCAGTGCTGCGTCTCGTCGTGGGCGGTCGCGCCGTGGCGACCCGCCCCCTCGCGCTCCAGGTTCGCAACGAGGGTCCGCTGGCGGCGGCGGTGACCGACAGCCTGCGGCGCACCGGCGCGCCGGTGGCGCTGGATGGCCCCTGCGACAGCCGGCTCTACGACTACGCAGACGCCGGCCTCGTCGCCTGGTTCGACCGATCCCCGGCCGAGATCGAGGCGCATCTGGCCGATCTCGCGGCCTCGGGCGAGGCCAGCTTCGAGGAGGTCGAGGCCCTGCGGGTCTTCGCCGACCAGGGCTACATGGTGCTCCCCGACGTGGTCGACCCCGAGCACCTGGCGCGCCTCAACGCGGCCCTGGACGACGCCGTCGCGCAGAAGGTCGACGGCTACGAGTGGGGCAGGAGCCAGCGCATCCACAACCTCCACCAGCGGTACGACGCGGTGAAGGAGTTGTGGCTCCATCCCAAGGTGATGCGGATGCTGGAACTGGTGTTCGGCGAGGCCGCCAAGCCTTGCCAGTCGCTGACCTACGTCTTCGGCTCCGAGCAGGAGCACCACCAGGACACCATCCACCTGACGCCGTTTCCGGCCGGCCGCATGTGCGGCGTCTGGACCGCCCTGGAGGACGTCCAGCCCGAGTCGGGCGAGCTCATGGTCTTTCCGGGGAGCCAGTCCCTGCCGCGGGTCTACATGGCGGACGTCGGCCTGCCCAAGGTGGAGAACGAGGAGTGGGCCGAGTTCGGTCGCACGGTGACTCCCCGCTGGACCGAGCTGATCAACGGGCGGGGCCTTGCCCGCGAGGTCTATCGTCCGCGCGCCGGCACGGTGCTGATCTGGCACGAGAACCTGATGCACGCCGGCTCGCCGCGGGCCGATCTGTCGCGGTCGCGCCGATCCATCGTCGGCCACTACTTCGCCAATGGGGCGATCGCCTACTACGACTCCTCGGGGCAGCCGGCGGTGCTCTACGAAGAGCCCTAGGCCATCCTTCCGGCCGTCCTGGCCACGCGGGGACGGGGCCGGCGGCGCTGGAACCAGAACGTCCAGACGGTGAGCGTGCCGAAGAGGCCCAGCGTCAGGCCCGACAGGGTCATCAGCAGCCGGTAGGGCAGGCCGCCGACTTTCGCCGCGTGCAGCGGATAGAGCGCGTTGTAGGCCTGGGCCCGCGGCGGCAGCTTCAGGGCGTCGCGGGTGGCGACCAGCGCGCCGGTGTCGGCGGCGAACCACAGGGTCGTGCGTCCGTTCGGCAACCACTCCTGCGGCTGGCGCAGGCGCAGGGTGATGAGGCCTGCGTCGCCGCGTGGCAGGGACAGGATCCGCACCTCGGCCGCGGGATAGAGCCGCCGGGCGGTCTCGATCATCCCGCGCCAGTCGGGGTCCGCGGCCAGCTCCGCCTTGCGTGGGGGCGGGGCCTTCAGCGAGGTCTCCACCTCGGCCGCCGCGCCGGGGCCCAGGACCAGGTCAGCCACCGGCCGGAACACCATGATCGTCCCCGTGACCAGCGACAGCGCCAGCACCGGCGCCAGCATCGCGCCCCAGTCGCGGTGGTGTCGCAGCACCGGAAAGCGCGAGGCCGATTTCGGCAGCAGCCGGAACTCGAAGCTGCGCCGCAGCGGCCACCAGAGAATGACCCCGGTGACCACGAACACCATGCCGGCCAGCCCGGCGACGCCAGCCACCGTCTCGCCGGTGTCGCCCGAGAACAGATGGTGATGCAGGTCGAAGAGCCAGACCTCGGGCCGCGCGCCCCCCAGCCAGCGATGCAGGACGTCGATGAGCCGCATCAGAACCGGTAGTCCCAGGCCAGGGTGAAGGTGCGGCCACGGCCGGCGAAGAAGCGGCTGTTGTTGGTCGGCTGCTGAGTGTCGGTGTTGTAGTCGATGTAGAACTCGTCCAGCAGGTTGGCGACCGCCAGGGTCACGCCGCCCCACTTGCCCGTGTCGTAGCGGACCGAGCCGTCCAGCAGGGCGTAACCGCCGAAGCTGTTGCGCGGGTCGGCGCCCTTGAAATCACGGGCCAGGAAGCCCTGCGCCTGCAGTCGCGCCGCCCAGGGGCCCTGGTTGTAGTTCAGGCCCACCAGGATGCGGTCCGGCGAGATGTTGGCCCCGTCCAGGTCGATGTCGACCTTGCCGTCGCCGTTGGAGTCGGCCTCACCGAGCAGGTGGGCGTAGCCGGCCGAGAGAGACACGCCGGGGACCGGGGTCTGCAGGGTGGCGTTGAGTTCGAGGCCTTCGATCTCCACGCGCTGGCGCTGGACCTCGAACACCGTCCCGACCAGGACCAGCAGCTGTCCCTTGGTGCTGGTCGACCAGAAGTAGCTGGCGCTGGCCTGCAGCGGGCCGCGCTTCAGCTCCAGGCCGATCTCGCGGTTGTTCGAGACGATAGGGCTGATGTCGAGGAAGTTGTCGATGTCGACGCCGACCTGGGTGATCCCGCGGGTGATCCGGCCGACATCCGGCACGGTGTAGCCCTCGGCGTAGCTGGCGTAGGCGCGCAGGCCGGGCAGCGGCTCGGCGATGATCCCGGCGTTGAACAGGGTGTCGCTGAACTCGGGAGAGCCGCCCGACACCGCCCGCGCGCCGTACGACGCCAGGGTCGTGAAGTCATCGATCTTGATGCGGACATTCTCGTTCCGCACGCCGCCGGCCAGCCGTAGCCGGCCGTCCAGCAGGGCCAGATTGGCCTGGGCGAAGGGCGCCACGCTGCGGAAGTCGGTCTGCGGCACCCAGGACCGGTCGGTCTGGATCAGCACCTGCTCGGTCCGGTCGTACAGGACGTCGAGGCCGACGGTCGCCGTCAGCCCGTCCAGGCCGGGGACCGCCCGCTCGTAGCTGAACTTCGCCCCCAGCTTGCGCGAGCGGTTCTCGGACTGGTCGAACAGCGTCCCCACCGGCGCGATGCGGGCGTCCTGGAAGGTCGCGATTGGCGTCGGGTCGCTGCCGAAGGTGTCGCGGGTGCGGTTGAAGAAGGCCTGGGTGACCAGGTGGCCGCCCCAGAGGCCGTCGTCGACGTAGGAGATCGCGGCGCTTTCCGTCCGGCCGCGGGCCGGGACACCCGGCGGCGTGCCGCGCACCGCCGAGGTCGGCCGGTTCGCCGCCCGGCTGCCGATCAGCGCGACATAGTCCCCGTCGCCGTCCAGCTGGAAGCGGCTGAGGATCAGGTCCAGCCGGGCGGTCTCGCTGACCGCGTAGCCGAAGCGGCCGAACAGCGACCAGCTCTCGGAATCCTGGGTCTCGCCTTGGACGGTGTCGAAGCCCACGCGCTTGCCGCGCCCGTCATAGAAGGCGCCGCGCGTCTCGTAGGCTCCGCCCACGGTGGCGTCGAATGCGCCGCCCTTCCAGCTTGCCAGGCCGGCGGCCTTGTAGCCGAAGCCGTCGCCGTGCCCCTCGTCGTCCGCCACGGTCTGCAGCAGGGTCCGGCCGCTCACCCCTTCCGTCTTGGGCGCCCCGACGGTCACCTGGTTCACGATGCCGCCGGTCCCGCCGATGCCCTGCAGGGCGTTGGAGCCGAAGATCACCTCCACCCGATCCACGAAGAACGGGTCGATGGTGAAGCCGTCGCGGGAGCCGTCGCGCAGCGGCGTCGACTGCGGGATGCCGTTGATCGCATAGAGCGGCGAGCGGCCGCGCAAGGTCTCGCCGGCCCCTGACAGCTTCTGGCGGGTCGGCGAGAAGGACGGCGTGAGCGCCGCGACCGCGTCCACGACCGATCCCGAGATTGTCACCTGCTGGTCCAGCTTCGACTTGTCGATCACATCGACGGTCAGGGGCAGGGCGTTGGCCGGGAGCACGGTTCGGGCGGCGGTGACCACCACCTCGCTGACCTCGCGTCCGCCGCCGTCAGCTTCGTCGGCGAGGGCGGGGGAGGCGGCTAGGGCCGCGGCGAGCAGGATCGGGAAAGAAGCAGACGTACGCATGGCGCCCTCGTGTCGGGAGCGCCGCTATAGTCCATCAAGTTCTGCGAGTCATTCGCAAAATCATTCGCAATCTTTGCGCCTGACCCAAGGAAGGGCCGGCCCGACCCGCGACGGGCAGGCGCCGGTCCCGGGGCGCGCCTGCGTTCAGAAATCCTCCCAGTCGTCGACCGGCGA